>ERZ1370068.9395-contig-8177_pt1 | contig 45489 bp, 68 predicted proteins | sample MGYA00561227_ERZ1370068 | MGnify/ENA primary metagenome ERZ1370068 (study PRJEB38410, sample SAMEA6850437) | metagenome | study: Metagenomic assessment of the ecological functions of the soil: analysis of the soil microbiota associated with the... | reverse complement strand
CGTATGGAGTGTATTGCTGACAAAGAATGATTATCTATAATAATCAACAATGGGAAACCCCAATCCTCAGGTGACATCCGGATCCTGCCAACCCGCGTCCGAAGCGCGTGAACATAGAGATCGAAAGGTTGGCTCAAGAGCTGGGCCGTCTGATTCAAGGCGCCGATCCTGAGCGACGCGCAAGATCTCAAAGAGCTGGCGTTCGCCCTCATCCGCGAGGAGTTCATCCATAAGGCGGATGCTGTGATAGGAGCACGGCAGGAACCACGCTTCGGCACCTTTCAACCCGCTGGGAACCGGAGTCGTTGATTTTCGTTTTGGGAGCGGGATTGTCTTTCGTGTTCGGTCCGGTTGGGCTGCTTGTTGATGCTCGGCGGCGTAGTTCTTATAGCGTTTGGGGAGCCTTGATCAGTTGGCTTAAAGGATAGAAGAGTCATGGCTAGGAGCAGAGAAAGAAAAACGCGGTATCTGGTCGCGCCGGAGATTTTTTACTCGATTGGCTGGGGCGGTGTTCTGGCATCTTTGGCGGTTTGAGTCTGTAGGCTTTCGCGCTCGGCATTTCCTCGGGGTGTTGTTTCAACCGCCGGCAACTTTTAAAGCTGGGATTGCCTGCGTGACTACGCCTGTCGGCGAAGTCAGCGAGAAATACAAGCAAGACCAGCGCGTTTGGATCGTGCGCGAAGAAACCGGGATCTATGCGATCTTCGCCAAATGCACACACCTTTCGGCTGCACCCCGCGCTGGCTCGCCGCGAGAACAAATCTCAAATGCTCCCTGTCACGGTAGCGGCTTTTTCAAGTCGTGGCCTGAATTTCGAAGGACCGGCGCCGCGCCCGTTGGATCGTTTCAAGCTTTACCGTCGGCGACGATGGCCAGCTGGTCGGTCGATAAGAGCAAAGTTTTCAGAGGACAGCTGCCGCCGAGCCCGATGAACAATATCCCGATAGCTCTCAAAGCGTAACGGATAAAATCATGAGCCTCTTAGATAAGATCAAAAGCGACATCGTCGAGAGCCACGTTTGAAATCGATCTTTCGCCACGGTTACGCACGACACGCCGCGCAACCGCGTCGATGATGGTCACTTCGAACGTGTTTCTGCATCTTCAATCCACGGCCGTGCGCGCGGCACGCCGTGCGCATGCGCTTCACCTGGTGCATGGGCGGGCTCACCTTCCTGATGTTTCTGGTCACCGTGATAACCGGCATCTACCTGATGTTCTACTATCGGCCGGCGGCCGAATACGCCTATGCGGACATGAAGTATCTCGAGCTCGACATGCCCTTCGGCATGCTCATGCGCAACATGCACCGCTGGGCGGCGCATGGCATGATCGTCTTTGTCTGGCTGCACATGTTCCGGGTCTTTCTCACCGGCTCGTACAAGCCGCCGCGCGAGTTTAACTGGATCGTCGGCGTTTTGCTGCTCGGTGCTGACCCTGCTCTTGAGCTTTACCGGTTATCTGTTGCCGTGGGATCAGCTCGCCATCTGGGCGGTGACCGTCGGCTCCAATATGGCGCGCGCGACGCCGCTCTGGGTTACGAAGGGCCGTTCGCCGAGTTTGTCGGCGCCAACCCGATCTACGACGCGCGCGCCTTCTTGTTCGGCGGCGGCGAGATCGGCCCGCACACGCTGCATGCGCTTCTACATTCTACACTGCATCTTCATTCCGCTGGTCGCGAGTCATCCTGATGGCGGTGCACTTCTGGCGCATTCGCCGTGACGGCTTCTCCGGCCCGTCTCTCTAAGTCATGCCAGAGATAACGAGGCACGAAATGGCAGAGGCTGCTCACGAAAGAAAGCTTCCGGTCGACGACAAGGTGCATACCTGGCCGCACTTGGTGCGGCATGGAGTTTCTCGTTGCGCTATTTCGTCCTCGGTCGTGCGTTGACGCTATGGTCGATCACCATCGATGCGCCGCTCGAAGAGGCGGCGAATCCGACGCGCACACCCAATCCGTCGAAAGCTCCGTGGTACTTTCTCGGACTGCAGGAGATGCTGGTTTACTTCGACCCGTGGAATGCCGGCGTCGTGTTGCCGAGCCTCGATTATTGTCGGCTTGATGGTCATTCCCTTTATCGACATCAATCCCAAGGGCAACGGCTACTACTGCTTCAAAGATCGAAAGTGGGAGATCCTGACGTTCTTTTTCGGCTTCCACGTCTCTGTGGATTACCATGATCATGATCGGCACTTTTTTCCGCGGCCCGGGCTGGAATCTGTTCTGGCCGTGGCAGCAATGGGATCCTGCATAAAGTCGTCGCTTTGACCAATGTCGATCTGCCGCTATCTGGTCGGCTTTCGAGATTATTGTGGTCGGCGGTGTTCAGCCTCGTCTGATGATCGGCGCCTATTTCGTCGTCGGCGATCGCGCTGTTTTATTTTTGGTGTTAAAAGTCAAAGGCAAGAGGAATTTATCGAGCGCTGGGGCATGGTGCGTTTTATCGATCACCGCGGCGCTTATTGCCATCGATGCTGTCGCTGCCTCGCGCAAGATGTTTCTGCGGCTGCTGTTCAACGTTGAAATATGTGCTAGTCACGCCCTGGATCAATATTGTCTAAATGTTTTACGTGGCGAAGATTCTTCAGGCTTTGGGGCCTCGGCGGATATCGGCTGCGCTCTGTTCGTCGGTAGTCATGCAGAAATTCTTCAATGGCTGGAAGAAATCGTGCTGTCGCTAATCGGTCTCGGAGTGTTTTCTGTGGGCCGCGCGCTCGGAACGCAAGGTAGCGTAAGGGAGTCGGATGGCGGAGCGAGGGGTCGACCCAAAAGAAGAGAAAAATCCTACGGCAGCGTCTTTGTAATCGGCATCGCTTTGTTGGTGGCGTTGTCTCTATGGGCGTATCTGGGACGACAACTTTACGCGTCGTCCGTGGAAGAGCGTTCAGGCACACTTCTACCGTCTCGATTACAGCAAGGCCAAAACGCGCCTACGATGAAGAGGACAAGAAGCTTAAGGAGGACGCCAAGTATCAAAGAGCTTTCGAAAAAGCTCGCGGCATGTCCAGGCGAGTCTGGCAAGGACGGCGAGCTCGGCAAGAAACTCAAAGGCGCTGGAGAGCCGAAGAGGCGCCGAGCGTACAGTCAAGTTCCAAGAGGTCGATCAGGAAGTTAAGAACGTCAAGAGCGAGCCAGGAAGAAGCCTGGTATGAGTACGATCACGCGGTCCAGCAAAAGCGCAATCCCAAACCCTGGTATCAAGACCTATCATCGATGAGCTCGACAAAAGGAAAGCGCAACTGGATAAGGAGCTGCTGAACCGCGGCGCAGACCAGACGCGACCAGCTATAAAAGCAGAAATTAAGAAGATCCCAATCCGGCGCTAAAGGATATTGAAGACGAACTCGGCAAAATGAGCAGCTGAACGCGACAAGTGGGTCGCGGGTGATGGAAAACGTCACGTTCAAGCTCGGCCCGCTCACGCCTCTACAAGATTCCCAAGATCTCAACAGGTGTCGCTCGAACGAGTTCGACCGCAACCGTTTCGATCAGCCGGTGGCGCGCGTCGACCGCTGCCAAACTTGCCATCATGGCGATCAATCGCGCCGGCTTTCGAAAACGAAAGATCACCTCTTTAAGAGCCACCCGCGGCGGGAAGTTCTATTTGAGCTGACAACGCTCATCCGCCGGATAAAGTTCGGCTGCACCGGCTGCCACGAAGGCCAGGGCGATGGCGGTCAACAGCGTCAACCAAGCCCATGGCGAAGTTCACCTGTGGGAATTCCCGCTGCTGCGCGGCCAAGGTGCAATCGAGCTGCACTTCTTGTCATCTCGACGTGCAGAAGTTCGCACGAAGATGCGCCGCTGCTGGCCGAAGGCCAACGGCTATTCGAGCAAGTCGGTTGCACCGGCTGCCATCTTGTCAAAGGCTACGAGAATATTCCCGAGAATCGCGCCGAGCTTGTGAAAGATCAGCGCCAAGGTCGATCCTGGCTGGATGGTGCGCTGGATCGAGAACCCGCATAAATTTCGGCCGCGCACGCGTATGCCGAATTTCGATCTGAGGACCGGACGACGCCATCGCCATCGCCTTCTATCTCTGGTCGCAGTCCAAAGAAGGAAGGCGACAAATGGACCCAGGAACATCCGGCTGCCCGCAGGCTTGCGCGAAGGCGATGCCAACGAAGCTGCGAAGGGCAAAAAGCTGGTCGAGACCATCGGCTGCAAGGGCTGCCACGGTTTTTGCCGAAGGCGAATTTACCACGCCGCTCGGCAAAGCGAAAGATCTGGTGCCAAACTTAAAAGACATCGCAGCCAAAGTGACCGGACCGCAGTGGATCTATCACTGGATCAAAATCCGCGCGGATTGTCAGCGCGACGACGCGGATGCCGAGCTCTGCGTCTGGCCGACGACGAAGCGCTGGCGATCACCGCCTATTTGATGACCCTGGGCGCGAAGGCCTGAGCCCGTTGCTCGGACTTCGAGGAAAAACTCGCCGACGCCGAACAATATCAAACAAGGCGAATCGCTCGTGGCGCAAGTGGGGCTGCTTCGGTTGCCACGAAATCAAGGGCATGGAAAAAGAGTCCCGCGTCGGCGCCGAGGCTGACGACCTTCGGCTCCAAACCGATCGAAGAGCTGTTTTTCGGCAACCGCACCGATATTAAAGAAACTTGGGACGACTGGACTTACAATAAGCTCAAAACGCCGCGCGGTTACGCCACCGAGCGGATCGAGCAAATGATGCCCCAATTCGATCTCGCCGGATGAGGATATCAAGGCGCTGCGCATTGTTGCTGGCGGATTTCGCGAGCGCCAAGTCGGCCAACGCTGTTCCAGGCGGATCAAGGATTGCGCGTCCAGCAGGTCGTCGAAGGACGCCGCTTGATGCAACAGTACAATTGTGTCGGCTGTCACGAGATCGAAAGCGCGGCGGCTTCATTCGCAAAGTACTATCAAGAGAACCATCACTCTGGCGCCGCCGGTGCTCAACGGCGAAGGCGAGAAGGTTCAATCGAAGCTGGTTCTTCAGTTTCTTGAAAGCGCCGGTGCCGATTCGTCCGTGGCTGGACATTGCGCATGCCGACGCTTCTGGTTTCTCCGACGAACACGCGAATCAGCTGGTCAAGCTTTTTCAACGGCTTGTCCAAAGTCGGAATCCCCTATACGTTTACTTCGACGATAAGAACGATCCCACCCTGACTATATCGACGCCGCAAAGCAGTTCGACTTTCTAAAGACTATTTCAATTGTTTCAGCTGTCATCAACAGGGCGACAAGAAGCCTGAAGGTCCGGAAAGACGGTTGGGCGCCGGATCTGACTTTGGCGCTCGCCAACGGCTCGAATCCAAACTGGATTCTGAAGTGGCTGTAAGATCCGCGAGCAATTGCAACCTGGGACCAAGATGCCGTCGTTCTATCCCGGCGGACCGGATAATATTCTCGGCGGCAAAGGAAGATTTGCAAGATCGAAGCTGCGCGATTATTCTGATTGAGCTCATCGGTCGCAGGCGCTGCTGCTCCCGTCGCTAGCGCGCTCCCGGCGTTGCAGTCGCAAAGGCGAAGCCGGGAAAATGAGTGAATAGCTGAACCTCAAAGTTACGTCAAAGAATATAGTCAGGTTTAAACTGAAGGAGGAAGTTATGGAGTTAAGGACTCAGTTGATCTTATCAATGGCTCGTTTGAGTCTTGCCGGTCAGCGGCATGGCAGGCTTATCAGGGCGGCGATGTAAAAGACGGCGGCACGCATTTCCGGCACGGTGAGATTCAAAGGCACCGCTCCGGCGCCGAAGAAGCTGGATGTGAGCAAGGACAAAGAGGTTTGCGACAAATCGCCCAAAGAGGATCAGACCTTGCTGGTCAGCAATGGTAACTCCTCGGCGAATGCCGTGATCACGATCACCGATATTCAAAAAGGCAAGAAAATCGAACTCAAAAAGTGACATTGGACCAAGAGGCGAGTGCCAATATCACCCGCACGTGTTGGCGTTCCCGGCGGGTTCTAACACTTGAGATTCTGAACCCGGACGGCATTCTCCATAACGTCCATTCTACAGCAAGGTCAACAGCCCGTTTAACTGCAAGCCCAACCGAAGTTTAAAAGACTCTGAAGTGAAAAATCGACAAACCGGAAGTGATCGAGATCAAGTGTGATGTGCACGGCTGGATGCACTGGCTGGCTGGTCGCGACCGAGAATCCATACTTTACGGTGACCGATAACTCCGGTAGTTTCAAGCTCACCGACGTTGCCGGCAGGATACCTACCATGTGGAAGTTTGGCAGAAAAGCTTGGCAAGAGCAGCCAGAAAGGTAACTGTCAAGGCGAAGGAAGAGGCACAGGCTAACTTCGAAATCGCCGGTGCAAATAATCGCGGTTTGATCGTTCTCAAAGCGCGGCGCTCTGGGCTTTTGGCGCCGCGCTTTTCTAATAGTTAGGCAGCCGAATGGTACTCTGCTCGTGCATGAGCCACGTCAGAACAGTCTATTCTGTTCTCCGCCACGATTTTTAAAAATTCCACGCCCGCTCCAAATCCACCGGCGGTAGCGCTTCGACTTGCCGCTGCTTCGCTTCATCGAGTGCCAGAGGAATCGGTGTGCCGATTTGCAGCGCGCCGTGAAGCGATCACCGCCGCTTCTTCCAGGTAGATGTGCCATCATGACCGCTTCGGGGATCGTTCTGCCGACGGTTACTTGACCGTTGCCGCGCAGAAGAACTAGCCGGTTTGTCGCCGAGGGCCTGCGCCACTTCGTCGCCGAGTTCGGCCGTCGATATCAGGTCCGGTGTTGTGAACACCGGCACGCCGCCGGCGAAAAAGCTGCCGTGATTGTGCACCGGTCTCGAGTTTGCGGTCGGTCACCGAGAAGATGATTGCCATACGCGCGTGGATGCGCGTAATCGCGCTCACTGCGCGGCTTCGCTTTCATGATCGCCGTATGCAGCCAAGCTTCGAAGCGGCGCTGCCGGTGGATGCCTCTCGACAATTTCACCGCTGCAGATTCATGGTGAGAAGGTCGGTTTCCGCCAGAAGAGCGAGACTGATGCGCGGTGTCATGAGGAAGAGATCTCGTATCCGGCAGGCGCGCGCTGACGTGGCCAAAGCCCTCGACCAGTTTTTGCTGCGAGAGGATTCGACAAGCGCTGACGACATCCTGTTTTAAGAGCTTGAGCGTGTCCATGGCACTCCTCCTTTGAAATTGGCAATTTTTACGTTATATTACGTTCGTCCGGTTTTATTTTAAAGTAAAGTGAGTCGCTCATGAAGGTGAAGGTTTGAATCCTCAATCCGACTCTAAGGGACAAGAGAGCCCCACCCGCTTTACGCTCGGAACGCGAATCATTCAAGTCGAAGCGTGCGTGGATCGCTGGCACGGCGAGCAGGCATGTTATTTTCGCGTGCTCGGGAGCGACGAAAACTCCTATATCCTGAAGGGTCCGCTTGGAAGACGGTTCTTGGGACATGGTTTCATTTACGCACAAGGACTCCCGGGGCACAGAGTTGGAATACGAAGGCAAAAGGGAGCTGCAGTAAAACACCTTCCATCTTTCCTTGTCGTTCTGTTTTGGTCGAGAATCCTCTCAAAGTCGAGAGCAATTGGCATTATTGGCGTTGAGGTAACGCGGATGCCGGAGCAACATTTGGTCGCTGTCGTGGGCGCGGGACCCGCAGGGATTTACGGGGCACGCAAACTCGCTGAGGCGGGCCATCGCGTCGTCTCTGCTCAATCGCGATATATCAAACCGGGCGGCTTGGCCAGAATACGGCATTTATCGTAGAGAAAGAGAAGATGAAAACCGGACTGCGCAAACAGTTCAAGAAAATTCTCGCGGATCGAAGGTGTTTTATCGCGGTCATGTGACCATCGGACAAGACCAGGCGTTGACACTGAACGATCTACAGAACGATCGGTTTCGGCGTCATCGTCGTCACGGCCGGCGCGCAGGGCACAAAGAAATTAGGCATCGAAGGCGAAGATACGCTCGGCGTGTACCACGCGAAGGACGTCGTCTATCACTATAATTCTCTGCCGCCGTTTAGCCAGCAGGACTTTCGAGAATCGGCCGGCGGGTCGCGATTATCGGCATGGGCAACGTCATGGTCGATATCGCCAACTGGCTGCTCAATCTCGAAAGATCGATCCAGGTTGGTCGTCGTGGCGCGCCGCGGACCGCTCGAAAAAGGCCTATGACGACTAGCGAGTTCGAGTATATCGACGCCGTACCTCGACAACGCCGACATGAAACAAGAGATCGAACGCATCGCGCGCACCTCGCAGCCGTCGGACAAGACGTCGGCGCAATCATGCAAAAATTCGTCAAGCAAGGCGAGCCCGCCGGAAGGCCGCCGGCTGACGTTTCGCTATCTCTGCTCGCCGACGAAGGTCATCGCCAACGACGCACAAGGCCGGGTCGCTGCGCGCTCGAGGCGAAGAAAACGAAATGATTCTTCAGGACGGCACGGACCGTGGCCAAGGGCACCGGCAAGAGCGCGCCGGATCGAAGTCGATTGCGTGATCTACGCCATCGGCGACCAGGTCGACGCGGCGCTCGGTCTGCCGTTTTCACGGGGCGCGTTCGTGACCAACCCGGAAAAGCTTCCGGGCGATCCCAATCCCGCGCGGCCTATCAGCCGTACGATCCGGAAACCAAAAAGCGCTCGACGGCATTTTCGTCGCCGGCTGGTCGCGCAACGCCGAGCGTCGGTCTGGTCGGCGTCGCCAAGCAGGACGCCGAGCGCGGCATGAAGGTCGTAAACCAGTACCTCGCAAGCTAAAGAGGGCCTTCCGAGCGGCGACATGGAAGCGAAAATCGAAGCGCTGATCGAGCTGCTGCACGAAAAAAGGCGCTTCAGTAGTGACCAAAGAGGACATCGAGCTGCTCGAAAGCGCCGAACAAGCAGGAAGCCCGCGCGCGCAAAACCTGGGACTTCAAATACATCAGCGATGACACAGATGCTCGAAGTCATTGCGGCGCGCAAGGCGGCGAGATAGGGCTCGCAACTAAAAGGGTTTCGCTTCAATACTAAGAGAAGCCGGAAGTGTGCGCTCGCACTTCCGGCTTTTTGTGGCGCAGTGTTTTTTGCCTACGAAGATCGGTTACGTCAGCGAGTCCTGCCGCCGTTCACATGGATCGTTTGTCCCGTCATGTGTTTGGCCGCGTCGCTGGCGAGAAGGCGACGGCTTCGGCGACATCTTCCGGCACGCCGGCGTGGCCGAGCCGGAATTCTCTTCGCCGCGGCTTCCCATTCGATGTCGGTGTAACTTGCTCCGGACCCGCGGCGTGGCGATGCGCCCCGGCGCCGACGGCGTTGACGCGCACGCCGCAGGTCGCCAATTCGAGCGTAGCGATCCGGGTCAGACCGAGAATGCCGGCTTTAGCCGCGGCGTAGGCGGAGCGACCCGGCGTCGCCGCTGAGCGCGATATCTGATGAGATGTTCACGATGGCGCCGCTTTTTTGCTCTTCATCGAGGCCGATCACTGCACGGCAGCAGAGAAACGTGGCGGTGAGGTTTGCGTCGATGACGGCTGTGCCAGTGCGCCAGGGAAATCTTCCAAGTTGGTGGCGATGAAGGCTGCCGCCTGCGACGATTGACCAGGGCAGTCGATGCGGCCGTGCGCGGTGATGGTTTTTAAAGGTCGCATTGACCGCGGCTTGCTTCGGTCAGGTCGGCTGGAAAAAACGGTAGCTCGGCACGCGCGCCTGCGCGCATGCGCCGCCAAGCTGTTGCCCGGCTTGATCGTTCAGATCGATCAAAACGACACTTGTATTCGTCTCTGCGCGAAGCGCTCAGCTACGGCTTGGCCGATCCCTCCGCGCTCCTCCCGTTACGACGGCGATTTTGCTCATCTGTGTCTCCCTCTTATTAGCTTAACTGTTTGAGCCTATCGTAGCTCGTTGATGCGGCGTCAAACCGGGCGCAGTTGTCGCGGTTCTGGAGTTCAGCCGATCGCTGCAGATCGAAAACCTGAGCTGCGACTCTGAGATCTCTGCGCACTCTCCGCCTTAAGCCGATAATGGCTTCAATAGAATCCGAACAGTTTCATGATCTGCTGCAAATCTTTTTTGAGAGGAGGCTGCACACTATGGCGAGACAAAGCGATCGAGTTTTGTTAGACGAAGAAGAAACTTTCCGCCGCCCAAAGAATTCAAGAAATCGGCCAACATGCAAAAGCGCAGCAGTGTTCAACACCGCGCGCAAAAATCCGCAAGCCTTCTGGGCCAAAGCGGCCAAAGGACCTGCACTGGTTCAAGCCGTGGAAGAAAGTCCTCGAGTGGAACTCGCCGTGGGCCAAGTGGTTCATCGGCGGCAAGCTCAACGCGTCCTACAATTGTCTCGATCGCCACGTGAAGTCCGGGCGCAAGAACAAAGCGGCGATCATCTGGGAAGGCGAGCCGGGCGACGAGCGCGTGCTGACCTACCGCGACGTGTGGCGCGAGGTCAACAAGTTCGCCAACGTGCTCAAAAACTCGGCGTCAAAAGGGCGACCGCGTCTGCCTTATATGGGCATGATTCCCGAGCTCGTTGATCGCGATGCACGCGCTGCAACCGCATCGGCGCGCCGCACAGCGTGGTCTTCGGCGGCTTCAGCGCCGAAGTCGCTGCGTGACCGCATCAACGACGCGCAAGCGAAGGTGCTGGTCACCGCCGACGGCGGCTACCGGCGCGGCGCGATCGTGCCGCTCAAAAAGAATGCCGACGAAGCGCTGACCGACGACGCCGTCGATCGAGCATGTTGTCGTGGTAAAGCGGGTCGGCGCCGACTCCGGCGCGCAGATGAAAGAACGGGCGCGATCAGTGGTGGAATGATGCTGATGGCCGAGGCGCCGCTATGGTGCGAGCCGGAGCAGATGGACAGCGAAGACATGCTCTACATCCTCTACACCAGCGGCACGACCGGCAAACCGAAGGGCATCGTTCACACCACCGGCGGCTATCTGACCGGCGTCACGCTCGCGAACAAGTGGATCTTCGACATGAAGGACGACGACGTCTTCTGGTGCGCCGCCGACATCGGCTGGGTCACCGGCCACACGCATATCGTCTACGGCCCGATGGCCAACGGCGTCACGCAGGTGATGTACGAAGGCACGCCGGACTGGCCGGACAAAGACCGTCTTGTGGCGCATCGTCGAGAAATACGGCGTGACGATCTTTCACACCGCGCCGACGGCGATCCGCACCTTCATGCGCTGGGGCACGGAATTTCCCGGCAAGCACGACTTGACAAGCTTGCGGCTGCTCGGCACGCGTCGGCGAGCCGATCAATCCCGAGGCCTGGATGTGGTACCACAAGTACATCGGCGGCGGGCGCTGCCCGGTCATGGACACCTGGTGGCAGACCGAGACCGGCCACCCGCTGATCTCGCCGCTGCCCGGCATTACCAAACTAAAGCCGGGCTCGGCGACGATGCCGTTGCCCGGCATCGAAGCCGACGTCGTCGATGAGAGCGGCAAGTCGGTTCCCAAAGGCGGCGGCGGCTATCTGGTGCTGACCAAACCCTGGCCGGCGATGATGCGGACGATTTACGGCGATCCGGATCGGTTCGTGCAAACCTACTGGAGCCGTTTCCCGGGAAAGTATTTCGCCGGCGACGGCTGCAAGCGCGATAAAGACGGTTACTATTGGCTGCTCGGCCGGGTCGACGACGTGATGAACGTCGCCGGTCATCGCATCAGCACGATGGAAGTCGAGAGCGCGCTGGTCGATCATCAAAAAGTCGCCGAAGCCGCGGTCATCGGCAAAGCGCACGAGATCAAAGGCCAGGCGATCTGCGCTTTCGTCTCGCTCAAGTCCGGCGTCGACGGCAGCAGTGCGCTGATCGACGAGCTCAAAGCGCACGTGGCGAAAAAATCGGCCCGATCGCCCGGCCCGACGAGATTCTTCTTCGCGGCGGAGTTGCCCAAGACCCGCAGCGGCAAAATCATGCGCCGCTTGCTGCGCGATATCGCCGACGGCCGGGCGCTGGGCGACACCACAACGCTGGCCGATCCGGCGGTGGTGGCCAAGCTCAAAGAGCAATATGAAGAATGACCCGCATAGGCATCAGGCAACAGTTTAAGATAGGAAGGATCCAAATTGTGATTCGGTTTAGGCTCTCACTGACAATCTTTTTTACTTCTGGCTCAGAATCGGTTGCGGCGCAGACGCGGAGAAAGTCCGCGTCGCGTTGGGATCGATATCGGTCAATACCAGCGTGATTCCGATCGGACATCAGTTTGGCATTTTCGCCAAGTACGGGGTCGATCTCGAACCGATTTACATGGGCGGCGGGATGAACTCGCTGGCGGCGGTGACTTCCAATTCCGTGCAATTTCTTTCCGCCGGGTCAACGGCGACGATCAGCGCGCGGCTCGGCGGGATGGATATTACGATGCTTACCGTGCAGTCGAGCAAGCTCGAGTACAGCATTATGACGTCTCCCGATATCAAAACTCCGCAAGACTTGAAGGGAAAGATTGTAACCGGGACGCGGCCCGGCGCGTCGGCCGACAGCGCATTGCGTTTAATTCTGCGCAAATGGGGATTGGAACCGGGCAAGGATGTTATCTTCATTTCCGTCGGAGAGAGCCAGCAGGGGCGCATGAACGCGTTACAGCGCGGCTCGGTCGTCGCGACCGCTCTGACGCCGCCGTTCAGCGGAATCGCGAAGCAATTAGGCTTTCGCGAGCTGATCGACCTGCGGAAATCCGGATATCGAGTACGCCGGCTCGTCGATAGCTGGGGATGGCGGGATATATCAAAAGTCACTCGTTGCTGGTCGAGAACTTTCTCAAGGGCTATATCGAGTCGCTCCATTTCTTTCGCACGCAAAAGAAAAACCGTCGCGGGCATCATGAAGTTCATGAAGATGAACGATCGGGCGCGGGCCGAAGAAGGATATGATTATTACGTCGAGCTTATGCCGGTGATGCCTTACGCCAGCGTCGCCGGTGTTAAGACGGTCTTGCAGTTTTGGCCCCTGGCCAGCCCAAGGCCGCGACGGCGAATCCTGAAGAGTTCTACGATCACAGTTATTCTAAAGAAAATTGAGGACAGCGGTTTCACCAAACAGTTTGCGATTCGGCGGTGAAAACCGCGCGCGGCAACAGAGATAAGGCATGTGGAACTGGAGAAGTTAAATCATGAGTTCGGCATTCAAGCGAAAATCATTCTATCCGGCGTTCCTGATTTCGGATTGCGGCGTTCGCGACGTTGGTTCAGGCGCAAGACAAGGGGCTCAAGAAAATTATCTGGGGGCAGACATCGATTTCCTCGTCTCAATGGATTCCTTGGATCGCCAAGGATGCGAAGCTCTATGAGAAAATGGCCTTGACGTTGATATCGTTTATCTGCGCGGCGGTTCGGGAGACACTTCCAAAGCGCTCGTCGCCGGGAGCATTTTTGCCGCGCCGGTGACGCGACGGCAACGGTCATGACGGCGAACCTCGCCGGCGCGGACCTCACCACCATCGCTCACACTGTCAAAGCGGTTCAGAGCAAAGTCATGGCGCGACCTGAGCTCAAGAGACCGGAAGACATCAAGGGTAAAAGATTGGCTAGTTCCGGTCTGGGTTCGTTGGGTGATTTTCTTCACCGCGTGGTGATGAAAAGGTACGGTCTCAATCCGGAGCGTGACGTAACTTGGCTTACTATCGGAGCGCCGCCCGATCGGGTACAGGCGCTGGAGGCCAAGCTCGTCGATGCGGCAGACCTTTCTTATCCATTCGATGTTCAAGCCGAGAAAAAGGCTACCGGGTACTGTGGGATGCGCGCATCGAAGTGCCGTATCCTTCCATGTCGGTGGTGACGCGCAAAAAGACCATTCAGGAGGACCACGACACGGTGATGCGGATGATGCGCGCGCACGTGGAGGGCATCCATTTTCTAAAGACGCAGAAGGAAGCCAGCCTGAAGATACTCGCGAAATATCTGCGCACCAATGATAAAGAGCTCCTGGAAGGTTCTTACGAAATTTATAAAGAAGACTTCATCGCGACGCCCTATCCGATCACCCAGGGGCTGCAAACAACCTACGAGTACGTCGCGCAGCGCCGCCCGGAAATCTACCAGCATAAAGCCGAAGAATTCGTCGATCCAAGCTTTATCTCAGAGCTGGACAAAGGCGGCTTTATCAAGAAGCTTTACGGGCAAAAGTAATAAGCGAAGGCATCAGGCAGCGAGGCATCAGAAAAACCGGCGGAGGACACTCGTCATGAGATTACTCCCGCGCTTCCGGGTCGCTGCGTTATCACTCTTCCTCCTTTCAATTCATTCGACGAGCGCCGCACAGGATCGACCTCTCAAAAAGATCAATTGGGGCGTAACTTCGCTCTCTGGCGGAAATTGGATCCCCTGGATCGCGAAGGAAGCCAAGATCTACGAAAAACACGGACTCGACGTCGAGCTGATTCTTGTTGCGCGGCTCAGGGCAAACTTCAGCGGCGCTTCTGGGCGGTAGTATTTTCGCTTCGCCGGTGGCGCTGCCGACGATGATGATGGCGGACCTGAGCGGCGCCGATCTGATCAACGTGGCGCACACCGTACCCGGCGTGCAAACCAAGATGCTGGTCAAGCCAGAGATCAAGAGAGCGGAAGATCTCCGCGGCAAGCGCATCGCCGACATCAAGCCTGGGATCGCTGGGAGATTTTCTTTTCAAATATATCCTGCGCAAAAACGGCGTGGACCCGAACCGGGAAATCACTTGGCTTTCCATCGGCACTCCGCCGGAACGCTTGCAAGCCTTGATTTCCGGCGTGGTGGACGCGACCGAGGCGTCTTATCCCTTCGATCTGCAAGGGGAGCGCAAAGGCTTCCGCGTTCTATTCGATGCCAGGAAGGAAGTGGTCTACCCGTCGATGTCGATCGTGACGCGACGCAAAAACATCGTCGAAGACCGCGACACGGTGATGCGAATGGTCAAAGCGCACGTGGAAGGCATCGCTTACTTCAAGAACAACAAAGAGTTGCCAGTATCGGAGTGTTGAGCAAGCAGTTGAAGATCAACGACCGGGAAACGCTTGGAAAACTCCTACGAGACCTACAAGCAGGATTTCATCTCCGTGCCGTATCCGATCACGAAAGGCCTGGAAGCCACCTACGACTACGTCGCGCAAACGCAGCCCGGAGATCCGCAATCGTAAACCCGAAGAGTTTGTCGACCCGAGCTTCATCGCCGAGTTGGAGAAGAGCGGATTTATCAAGAAGCTCTACGAATCGAAATGAATAATGGAAAATTGACAATTGATAATTTGATGATTCTGCACCGGACACAGCGATGTATTTTGCTCGCATTTATCGCTTTGCTTCTGCTGCCGGCAGTGAATCGCGCCCAGGATCGGCCGCTGAAGAAAATTAACTGGGGGATGACTGCGCTGTCGGCGGCCATGTGGATTCCTTGGATCGCCAAGGATGCGAAGATTTACGAGAAAAACGGGCTCGATGTCGAAATCGTTTTGCTGCGCGGATCGGGCCAAAGTTCGCAGGCGCTGCTGGGCGGCAGTCTCTTCGCGGCGCCGGTGGCGCTGCCGCAAGTCATGCTCGCGGATCTGAACGGCGCTGACTTGGTCAATGTCGCCCACACGATAGCGATGGCGAGCAGCAAATTGCTGGTAAGGCCGGAGATCAAGAAGCCGGAGGATCTGCGCGGCAAGAAGATTGCGACTTCGAGCATCGGCTCGCTCGGCGATTTTCTGTTCCGCTACGCGCTGCGCAAATACGGTGTCAATCCGGACCGCGAGATTACCTGGCTTTCCATCGGCACCAACGCCGAGCGACTCCAGGCGTTGCTCACCGGCGCCATCGACGGCGCCGACGTCACCTATCCTGCCGATGTGCAGGCGGAGCGCAAGGGCTACCGTGTGCTGATCGACGCCAGAAAAGAAATCACCTTTCCGACCACGTCGGTCGTCACCCGGCGCAAAACCATTCGTGAGGATCGCGATACCGTGATGCGGTTCGTGCGTTCCCACGTCGAAGGCATCGCGTTTCACAAACAAAATAAAGAGTTCGCGTTGAAAGTCCTGACGAAGTACGTAAGAACCACCGACCCGGAGTTTCTGGAAGGCTCGTACAATATTTTCAAGCAGGATTTTATCGCTGCGCCCTATCCGATCACCAAGGGACTGGAACCGACCTACGATTATGTCGCGCAAACCCGGCCGGACATCCGCGCGCATAAGCCCGAAGAGTTTGTCGATCCGAGCTTCATCGCCGAGCTGGACAAGAGCGGTTTTATCAAGAAACTTTATGAGCAGAAATAGGCGTGGGCGCTATGCCCACGCCGCAAACAATTACCGCCGCTCACGCCTGTCGTTACAGCTAAGGATTTTTCTCCGCGAAGATTTTATTCTTTGCGGCATCGGCAATTAACCGCTCCGCGTCTTCCTGAAGTAAAAATCTTTCCTCTACCAACGCACGCGCGGCGTGGCTGATGCGCTCTACATAGTCGGCTTGATCTTTGTAGCGTTCTTCGATGGACAAGCGCGGGTCGCCGGTCTTCTCTCGTTCCTCCTTGGTTTTCGCAAAGGGGATATACTGGCCGTTCAAATAGCAAAGTTCGTCTTCGATAAATCCTTTGGCACGGAGGTTCCAACCGGCATGGGTCGCGAGCGGCACTTGCAGAGCGACCGCGCGGACGCCGGCGATCTCGTTGCCGTCTTTGTCGACTTTGGGAACGAGCAGCGGATATTCCTTGCCTTTGACATGATTGGCCGGCTGAATGGTGCCATCATTGATCGACAGATCGTTGGGTCGGCCAAGATAGCGCACTCCCGGGATATTGGGAAAGCCTTGGACAGTCTGCTGCGGCGATACCAGCGTTCCGTCGGAAATTCGTGGATAGCGCGTGGGCGGCGGCGGAACGTCTTTGCTGACCCATGCGTGCAAGGCAACGATCAAGGCGCGTTGGGTTTCCATGTAAGAAAGCGGATTGGTCAGTTGCTGACACATGCCGCGGTCGGGTTTGTCCGTCGGACCGTGCTGCGTGCTTGAGAAATAATAGAGCCGCACGTTGTCCGGTATCGGCACGTCTTTTTTGCCAGCGGATCGCCGACGACCAGCGAGTTTCGCCCTTGCCAAGATTCCGTGCCGGAATCCCAATGCATGATCTTGGGACAAGCTTTCTGTTGCCGACAACGCATCAGCCAGCCATCGGTTTTCTTGCTGATCGGATCGGTCAGAGTTTCATAGGTAAATGGAAACTCATCTCCGGGAATGAAGTGACCTTCCAATCCGGTTGAAAAGCGGCCGGGCATGGCGAACTCATAATTGGTAAACGTCCGGCGTGACGCCGAGATGTGCGGAATCGCGCCGTCGAAGACGATCCTGCCGGCTTCGTCCTGATTGAAACCTTGATAGATAAGATCCTTGAGGAAGCGCCCGCTCTGGGATGAGCCGAAACCGATGACCCAACGGGGCGTTTTCATTTCTTTGTCGACCAAAGGATTGGCGTCGCTCGCGTTGTAGCGCAGAAAAGAAATCAGATCGCGCGTGGCGGCAAAGCCCAAGCCCATGACTATCGGATCGCGCGCTTCGTAGGTCAATTCGTAAATGAAATTCGGCGAAAAGCCGGCCGCCAGGCAAATATCGGCATTGCTTGCGGTCTTTGTCTTGCCGTCCGGGCAACGCGCGAACGACCATTCATCGGCGGAGACGAGCTCGCGCTGCGCGTGAGTTCCAGCGCGGCGGTAAAGTCGCGCTTTCGACATGCTTTCTTCTACGGCCGGATAGGGTTTCACGTCCAGCGATTCTCGGTCGAAACTGAGCGGCACCGAAAAGCTTGGTTTCTGAAAAACAAACTCGGTGGTAATCGTGCGTTTGATCGGGCTGCCATCCGGATTCTTCGCCACCGGAAAGCTTGTCGTGAGACGACCTCCGACAGGAAGAACGTCGCCCTGCCAACCGCTCCACACCAGGGTATAGCCTTGACGCATCATGAAACCGTCGCCGGCGTGCGCGAGGGTTGTCGGATTATTGCTGCGCTCGGCGCCGAAGTTCACGCGCAAGGCTTGATTGCCGCGATTCACGACGTCGTAGAAAATTGTCTGATTGCCGCGTTGCATGTCGATCGGTTTGAGGATCAACATGTCCATGGAATATTCGACTCGACCTCGGCCATTGAGTGGCGCGTTTTTCAGATTGATGATGTTCTTGTTGTGATGTTTTTTGGGATCGATTTCGCCGTAGGCTTTACCGACGAGTTTCTCGTAGGCGCCGGTGACGCCGAATTCATGGCCGGCAGCGAACGGCTCGCGTTTGTCGATAACGATCTTGGTGATCTCGGCGAAGGAAGGCATGGGGAATAGGACGACTACGACCAAGAAGACGAATAGCATACAAACCTCCAATTCGTGTTTCCGGTTACGGTTACGGTACCGGCGTTTTTTTGCTTCCGCAATCATTCTCTCTGCGTCTTCCGACAATAGGTAGCGTTGCTCGACGAGGAGCCGCGCGGCGCGGCTGAATTGCCGAACGTAGTCGTCGCGGTTTTGTAGCGTTCTTGGATGGATAGCCGTGGATCGCCGGTGCGTCGCCGTTGCGCCTTTGTTTTGGCAAAAGGGATGAAGGAACCAAGCAAAGCCCGCCAGTTCGCCTTCGGCCAGGCCGCGCGGCCGGAGATTCCACCCGGTAAACGTCCCGACCGGCACTTGGACAGTCGGCAGGCGAATGCCGGCGACGTCGTTCCCGTCCTTATCAACCTTCGGCACGAGAATGTGATACTCGCCTTCATTGACCGATTGCGGCGGATGGATCTTCATTTTGCCGCGGCGAATGTGCGGCCGTAGTCGAGAAAAAGCTGACGGTTGGTGCAGCGCCGCGAAGCGCACGTCGGGAATTTTAGGAAAATTGTTGCGCTTCGGCGAGACGAGCGTGCGATCCCGTGCGGTCGGGTAGCGGCTCGGCGGCGGTGAAATGCCCTTAGTCACCCACAAGATCCATCGCGAACCATCAACGCCCGCAGCACATCGCCCGCCGGCAACGGATTGATTCGCTGCTGGAGTGCCGTCCTTCACTGGCTCGGAGCCGAATGGGCTGTTGTGCTGCGCGCTGGCGATCACGTAGATGCGCACGTTGTCGGGAATGCGGAAGGTCGTTGCCTTTGCCGTCCGTGTGCGCGAGACAGCCGCGCTTCTGCCAGTATTCCGTCGAAGTTTGCGTGTGGAAAACCAGCGGATCGGTTCTCGGCCGTTTAAGAATTCCATCGCGCCGGCCCGTCTGAGCATCTTTGATGACGTTGTAAGCGTGCGGAAAGAGCTCGGGATCGAGCTGGTTGGTATGCTGCTGCGAAGAGGTGACCGGGCGGGCGAACTCGTAGTTCAAATACAGGCGGCCGCCGCCCGCGACATGCGGCGCGATGGCGTCGAAAACTTTTCGGTGCGATTCGTCCTCGTTGAAGCCGTGATAGACGAAGTCGCGAAGATAACGCCCACTCTGCGAGCGTCCCCAAGCGTAGGCGTGAGTCGATGCCGGTCGACTTCTTGCTCGACGCTAAAGGATTAGGTTTGCCGGTGGCATCTTTCGATTCGTAGCGCAGGAACGAAATCAGATCGCGCGTGACGGCGAAGCCCAAGCCCAGCACAAGAGGATTTTTCGCCGGGTAGATGAATTCGTAGATATGGCCGGGTTTGAATCCCTCGTGCAGGTAGAGATCTTTGGAGCTTGGTTTGATGGTTTCTTTGCCGGTGCTTGGGTCTTTTGACGAAGCGGCGAATTCCCAGTTTGTCTCCGGCACGGGATTCTTTTGCCGTAGGATTTCTCGCGCACGGTGAGCGTTGCTTGTGACTTATCCCGCGAAGCGGCTTCATAGCTCTTCACCCGCTCGTCGGCGCTGAGCGGCTGTGATTTGACATTTTTTCATCGACCACGATTTCAGTGCGGACTTTGCTCACGATCGGTTTGCCACGGTTCGTGCGCGACCGGAACGTCGAGCACGAGCCAGTTCTTAATCGGCATTAGATCGCCCTGCCAGCCGCACCAGACGATCGTGTAACCCTGGCGCATAAGAAAGCCGTTGCCGGCATCGGCGACGGTGCTCGGATCGTTCGTCGCCGGCGCGTCGTTGAGAAAGCCTAAGCAGACGTTTGCTGCCGCGGTTGGGCGCGTCGAGAAATATTTTGCCATTGCCGCGCGCCATGTCCGACTGGTTTCAAAATAAAAAGTCACTGCGGTACTCGACTCGTCCGCGACGATTGCGCGGCGCCCTGTCGAGATTGACGATGATTCTATTGAGCCGGTTTCTCGGATCGACCTCGCCGTAAACTTTGCCGACGAGTTTCTCGTAGGCTCCGGTGATGGGAAATTCGTGGCCGTTGGCAAACGGCTCTCTTCTTTGAACGACGAGACGGGTGATCATAAATTTTAATGGAAAATGGAAAATTGAAAATTAAAAATAGTGGAATCGTGGCCATGCTGCTGCTGTCAATATTCGTTGAACATCCGCTGGAGTTCGCGCGGGTCTTTGGTTTGCGTTAAACCCAGCATGAGTAGAATGCGTGCTTTGTGCGGCACCAAGCTATCGCCCTGGATGAATGGATCTTCCCAATTCACAGGAATCCGTCCTTGACCGCCGCGATTGGACAAGACGATTGGAACTCCTGACGCGGCGATTTTCTCGATTCCTGCGAGCTGGTCAGCGGAGGGACGGCCGTTGTAGGCATAGCCGCTGATCACGAGTCCTTGGGCTCCGTGCGGCCACACAGGCCTGCGCCGCGGTGTCATCGCCGCCGACATACGCCGCGATCACGTCGACGCGCGGCAACTCGCGCGATCTCGCGGATATCGAACTCGGAACGAAACGTATGGCGGCGGGTCGGCGCGTAATAGAAACTGACCTGATCTTCTTCGATGTGGCCGAGGATGCCGCGCCCTAAAGAGTGAAATCCGCCTGGACGCTGGTTCGTCTTAACGACTTCGCGCGCCGAATGAATTTCCTCGTGCAGCGTGACCAGAACGCCTTTGCCGCGCGCGTCCGGCGAGAGCGCCAAGCGAATGGCGTCGAGCATATTGCGGATCGCCGTCGTTGCCGACTTCGTCGTGCTTGCGCTGTGAGGCGACGACCACGATCGGCTTCTCGGTACGCACACACCAGGTGAAGAAAGTAAGCGGTCTCTTCCGGTGGTAAAGGTTCCATGCGTGACGATGATGCCGTCGACGCGCGGGTCTTCCGCGGCGGCGCTGGCGGCACGGCGCGATGTCGAACCATTGAGCCAGTCGCATTTGACCACTGCTCACGCGTGTCGCCTCGATGATTTCGAAATCCGCCATAGCCCGCGCTTGCGGAATGTCTTTGAGCACTTCATCGATACTGATTAGACCCTGGCTGGTGTTAGCGATGGTGCCGCCGGTGGAGATAATTTTAATTAATGGCATAGCTCCTCGTGATTCAGCTTTTTACAAAATCTAAAATCCTCCTTTCCTCTTTAGCCAAAGGGGGGATGTTTTAATGCGCTCCCTTTGACGACGATAGCTCAATAGCATGCCCCTCTTTGAAAAAGAGAGGCTAGGAGATTTGTCTTTTCAGTTACGTCTCCAGAGTACTCGGATGAAACATTTCTTCCGGCTCGAACTTGCGCGTCGTGAGGCCTTGCCGGTGGCAGTACTCCAGCAGCTTGTCCACTTCGGGTCTCGTTTTCCTAAATCCCCAGAGGTAGGGATCTTGACCCGCGATCGCCTGCTCTTCTTCCCACAACGCGCGGTACCACAGTCCCGTCTGATGAACGCGCTGCCATTCAAGCCATTCGTAGCATTTTCTTTTGGACTCCTGCCAGGCGTCGTACATGCTCCTAGCGACCCAGGGATCTTTTCCAGCACGCGAGGTTTTTATCAGCAGCGTGTGCATGATCGGGAAAACCGGTGCGCTTGAAATAATCGCGTTCCAGCGCGGCGTAGTTGGGAAAAAGGAAGTCGATTTCGGGGTGAACATTCGGCGCCCAGGTTCCCGTGGTGATCGCCGCGTCGATAACGCCGTTCGCCAGCAAGTTAAGTTGTTGTTGCTCTTTCGGAACAATCTCTATTTTCAACCACGGGGGCGGCTTCCAATCGCCGACGCCGGATACGCGATCGGCTACCCAGGTCACCGACTTCGGATCGAGGCCGTATTCGTCTTCGAGCAGTCCTCTGGCCCAAACGGCGGTGGTCGTCAACCAGTTCTGCACGCCGATGCGCTTGCCGTTTAAATCGCCAGGCGAACGGATACCGGCGCGCTTGTTGATATAGATATACGAGTGGCGAAACATCCGCTTGACGAAAATGGGAATCGCCGTATAGCCAAGCGTTTTATAGTGCAGGTCGGCGATGTACGTAGCGGTGTAGAATTCGGCGGCGTCGAATTCCTTGCCGTCGATCTTAGTATGCCGGCCGGGACTTTTGTTGACGCGAACCTCGAGATCGATGCCTGGCGGTTTCACCGTGCCGTCGATCAGTGCGCGGGCACGGTCGTAAGGACCGCAGGTCATGGACAATTTCAACGCCATGTTATTGCAGCTTGAAAACCCGGTTGAACTCTTTGCCGAGCTGCTCGTATTCGTCGGAATTTACGTGCAACGTGAAAACCTTCGCTCCCTTGAGACGAGGATTTTTCGCGCCCATGCCGATCCTCCCCGGACTTCGGCCTTTGTCCTGCAGCAGCTTTTGGCCTTCCATCGACAGCATGAAGTCGATAAACAGTTTGGCCGCGTTCGGTCGCGGCGCATTCTTTAACAGCGATATTTTATTGGGATCTCCGCCGACCAAAGGATTCGGCGCAACCCACTGAAGCGGCGCGCCTTTCTCGAGCGTATTCATCGACGCGATGCTGATACAGCGACACCGCGGCGGGAAACTCGCCGGCCGACACCAGCTCGCTGATCAACGTGTAGCCTTTGCGAAAATTGATCTGCTGCTCCGCAAGCCGGCGCCAATATTCCAAGCCTTTTTCTTTGCCGCGCACTTTCATCAGCGCGCCGAACAGATAAAACTCTTCGGTGTCCCAGCCGAGTTGGCCTTTCCAGCGAGGCTGCAGCAGATCTTCGTAGCTTCTCGGGACGGCGTCGGGTGAAACCAGCCGGGAGTTGTAGCCGATAACATAGATCGTTTGGTGCAGGCCGACGCCGTATCCATCCGAGTCGCGCCAATCGGCGGGAAAATTCACAGCTTCCGGAGATTGATAACGGTCGAGCGAGCCTTTCTCTTTTAGAATTCCCGACTGTATGCCGCTGACGGCGACGACATCGCCAAGAAACGTATTGGCGCGGTGCTCACTCAAGAGACGAGTCAGAGTTCGCTCGCTGCTGGCGCGCACGGTTTCGACTCTGAGCGGCGCATATCTTTTCTCGAAGCCTTTGACGACGTAGTCGGCATCGCTCGGTCCCCACGAGGTATAAAGGACGATCCGTCCTTCTTGCTTGGCTTTGGCGAGGTCTTGGGCTTGGCCGGCACCAAAAAATAGCGGAATGCTCAAGACTGCCTAGGATGCTTGCGACGGGCTTCATAAAATCTCGTTCGCTATTTATAGACGCTGTTCAGAAATCCTTCCCGCGCCAATTCGTCCATCACGCTCGGTGTCGACAAATTCACGCCAATCATGCTGTTCTTTGATCTGCATGAATTCCAGAAAGACCGTTGCATCTTCGGGGCCTGGGTTGGGAACTCTGGGAAATACTTTCAGCCAAAAATCGTAAGTCTCCTGAAGAATCTTGGAGTCGGTTTCCCGTAGATTTTTGCCCAACACTCTGGCGCCGAATTCGCGATCCATGCGAAAGCGGGCCAGACCGGCGACAAATCCTCTCATGAAATTCTTCACGGTTTCGCGCTGTGACTTGATGAAGGACTGACGTGCGGTGATCTGGTTGATCGGATACTGAATGCCGCTGCCAACTAAATCGTAGAGCGGACGAAGTCCGAGCTCGCGCGCCCGCAAAGTGAACGGCGGAAGCAGCAGTGCTCCTTGAACCGTTCCGGCGGCGAGCGATGCCAAGCGCGCGCCAAAGTCGCCGATCTGCAACATGGCGACATCTTTGTCCGGATCCAAGCCGATTTTTCTAAGCGCGTATTGCATCGCCACGTAACCTGAGCCGCCGATCGTGCTCACCGCGAGTTTCTTACCTTTCAATTCACCGGCATCGCGAATATCTTTGCCGACATAGAGCGTATAGGGAAACACGCCGACGGTTCTGGCGATGATGACCGTGTCCGCGCCCTTGAGCCGGGCGTTGACCACCGCGCGCGCCGCCGGTGGTGCTGATCTGAATGTCGCCGCCGATCAAGGCGCGCGTGACGGGTTGGCCGCCGGAGAATTGGATGACTTCGAGATTCTTGATGCCGTATTTCTCGAAGTAGCGGCCTTCTTTTGCCGCCCAGAGCGGCGCCTGCGTGGCGCTGAAGATGGTGCCGGCGCGCAGCGGTTCTTGGGCGAGGAGCAGCTTCGGAAAGAATAGCAGAAACTGACAGAAGCAGGACTTTGCGGATTGCGCTCTGAAGGATTCCGTTGCGAGTGAAAGCTTCCGAGGTTCCCTCTTTGAAAAAGAGGGGCTAGGGAAGATTTGTCTCACCTGCGATGATCTTGCAGCGCTGGAGAAATCCCCCTCAATCCCCTTTTCCAAAGGGGGAAATTGACGTAGTACTCGCGTGAAACGGCGATTTGCTCGAGTAAGTTGATCTATCCATAGATGGTTTCGCGCCATTTCGCTCGGACTTGGTTTTTGAGTTCCTCGCTCGATTCGGCAATCGGTGGGAACTGATGGCGCCGCTCGTACGGCATGCAGGCGTCGATCAGGCAGCGCGAGCTATGTCCTTTGTTCTCGGGCGGAATGCACACGTCGAGCGAACCGCTTGCCGCGCGGCGGATGATTTCCACGGCTTGATCCGGATCGCACCTCGTCGCCATCGCCCACAGCACGTCGAACTCGCTTGTCGGATCGATGTCTTCGTCCACCACCACGACGAAGCGTCCGTTGTAAGCGCCGCCGAGGGACTGTGACGCGAGGAAAAGCGCTTGGCGCGAATGGCCGGGATAGGCTTGTTTGATCGAAATCACGTTGAACAGACTGCCGATGCCGGATTCGAGCGACCACACACCTTTGACGTTGGGCAGACCGGCTTTCTCAACGCGGTCCCAAAGCTGAGCCGCGCGAATCATTCCTTTCGAGAGCGAGTAATCCGTCGGCGGGCGGCCCGGCCGCGCGACGCAGAGGATCGGATCGTTGCGATAATAGACGCGCTCGATGCGCAGCACCGGCGTGTCTTCCATGCGCGTGCCGTAGTAGCCGAGCCATTCGCCGAAGGGTCCGTCAGGTTTGATGTCGCCGGGATGGAGAAAGCCTTCGAGGGCGATTTCGGCATGCGCCGGAAAAGGCAGGCCGGTGACTGGACCCTCGACGAGATCATGAAGGTCTGCCTCTGATGCCGCCGCAGTAGTCGTACTCGGAATAACCGAGCTCGATGGGATTGCCTGCCGCCAGGAGCAGCAGCGGGTCTTGGCCGACGCACAAGACAACGGGACAGGGCTTGCCCTGCTTAAAATATTTTTCCATGTGCATGCGTCCGTGCTTGCCAGCGGACGACATGAAGAGCCCCACAGATTTTTCGTCATGCACCATGGCGCGATAGGTGCCGAGATTGAGCCAGCCCTCATCGGGATCGCGCGTGATAGCGACGCACGCCGTGCCGATAAATCGGCCGCCATCGAGCTCATGAACTTTCGGCACGGGAAATTTTAGTATGTCGACGGCGTCGCCGGCCATGGTGTTTTCAAAGACCGGTCCTGTCTTCACAATGCGCGGCGGAATCGGTTGAAGCTTGTTGAGCTTTTCTTTGAATCGGCTGACGAGCTTCAGTCCCACGCTGTCCATCGGCAAGCCCGCCATGAGCGCCAGCCGGCGATAGGAAGTTTGCTGGCCAAAGAGGATGCGAAAGCCTTTGGGATAACCTTTGATCTGATCGAACGAGCAGCGCCGGAATCGTGCCCGTGCGCTCGCGGTAGATCAGCTCCGCCATGGTGCCGATCTCCAGGTCCCAATCCGCGCCGTCGATGCGCTTGAGCTCGCCCATCGACTCGACGAGATCGAGCCACTGCCTGCACGTCATCATAAGACCGCGGCAGATTTCTTTCGTCAATGGGTTCAGGCACCTGAGAGCTTGTCATTTAGTTTCCTTTCGTCTGCTGCTGTTTCGCTCGATTAAGTGAGAGCTGTAGCAATTCGTACCGAGTGTTTGCCCGCCCGTTCGCGGCGAGAGGACGAGAAAAAATTAGACGCGGCAACACGATTTGTGAATGAGGTTTTCGAGTCAGATCTAGTTCAAACCAAACGCTCTGCGAAAATCCTTAATGTGCTCTGCGTTGGTTGGGATCTCGGGGTCGAGGGCACGAGCTTAAGTTTCCTCGGATCCATCTCAGGAACGAGCGGCGGGACATCGTGCCGAGCTGAAGCGCGCCGGGCCTTTGCAAGATCTCCTGGCCTTCCTTCGAAATGCTGTAGTTCATAAGCAGCTTAGCCGCGTTTGGATGCGGCGCCTTTGCCGCAACGGAAACCGGCGCGAGGTTAACCAGAATCGGATCGGTGGTCTTGACCCACTCGACAGGTTGGCCTTTGAGCTTCATCTGCTCGATCTGATCCGGATAAACGACCACGGCAACGGGAAATTCTCCGACCGACATGAGATCGGCGAGCAAGGCATGGCCGTTACGGAACTGTAATCCCTGCCGGTTCAACGCGTCCATATACTTGCGGCCTTTGTCTTCGCCCCAATATTTGAGCATGCCGGCGTACCAAAAATATTCTTCATCGTCCATTCCCAACTTGCCTTTCCACCGGGGATTCAAGAGATCTTCCCAGTTCTTGGGCGCTTCGCCTTTGGGGACGAGCTTCGTGTTATAGCCGATCACGTTGTAGCCGCTGTAGAGCGATACCCAGAAATTCTGTGCGTCTTTAAAGCCGGCGAGATAATGATTTGCCTCAGGCGCGGCATAGGGCTGGAGCAAACCGCGGTTTTGCAAAACTTTGAGCGCAAATGCATTGAGCACGTCGTAGGTGGTCTTTCCCGCCATATGTTCCGTAATGGCGCGATTGACGATCTGCTCGCCTCCCGCACGGACGATTTCGACCTTGAGGAAGGGATACTTGGCTTCGAATCCGGTGGCCAACGCTTTTGAATCTTCAACGCGCATGGAACTCCAGAACACGACCTGGCCTTCTTTTTCGCGCCGCGTATCAGTTCCTCCTCCGATTGGGCGAAGGCGTGGACAAAGGCAGCGCAAAGGACACCGAGTTCAAGGACAAAAATAAGGGAGAAACGCCAGTTCTTTTTCGCTTGTGCATCGGCATCTCCGCTATGATTTGTTGAGCTGTTCGAGCACCTTCTCCGCCGACATCGGCAAATCCTTGATGCGCACGCCGGTCAGGCGCGCGATCGCATTGGCGACGGCGGGAGCGATGCCGAACACGGACATTTCGCCCACGCCTTTGGCGCCATAGGGCTCCGAGTCATAGTTTTTTCGACGATAATCGGCGTCGCCGCCGGGATATCGCGCGCCGTTGGGATTTTATAATCGGCGAAGCTGGCGTTGGTGATCTTGCCCTCGTCGAACAGCAAACTCTCCGAGAGCGCGTAACCGAGTCCCATCATGATGCCGCCCTCGATTTGGCCCGTGACCGCGAGAGGATTGATCGCCGTGCCGACGTCGTGCGCGGACGCGACTCGGATGAGCTTGATCACGCCGGTTTCGCGATCCACTGCCACTTCGACCGCCTGGGCGCCGAAGGGCCATCCCGGCGCGCTTGGACTCTTTTGCTTGTTTCGACGCATCTTCGGCCCAGAGCCGTTTGCTCTGACTCGCGCCGACTCCAACGATCTCTTCTGCACGCGATTGCTCCAAGACTTCGGCCAAACTTAACGCCCGCTGGCCTTTAGCACTGACTTTCCCGGTAACAAATCGGACGGCTTCGGCGGGCAAATTCCATAATCGAGCGGCGGTTTCCATGATCTGCCGGCGCGCGTCAGCCGCGGCGAGCTTGACCGCGGCGCCGACGTAGGGCGTCACGCGGCTCGAGTAGGTGCCGTGGTCGAACGGCGTCAACTCGGTATCGGCGATGACGACGCGAACTGCGCTGAGCGGCACGCTTAATTCTTCGGCGACGATCTGGCCGAGGCTCGTGCCGGTGCCGCCGCCGACGTCGGTGGCGCCGATAAACAGTTCGACCTGGCCATCGGCGTCGATGCGCACGCGCGCATTGGACGAAGACGCCGAAGTGGTCGGCGACTTATGCAGCAGGGCGACACCGAAGCCGTGATGCGCCGGCGCGCGTTTCTTCCAGCGCTTGAGCTCGTCACCGACCTTCACGCAAACACTCGCGCAGCGCGATATGGTTGGCGCGATCGCCGGCCGGAGTTACGTCGCCGGTGTCGAGACAATTTTTCAGCCGGAGCGCGACCGGATCGATGCCGAGCTTTTGCGCGATGATATCCATCTGCGATTCGCCTGCCCACACCGCTTCCGGTATGCCGAGACCGCGAAAGGGCAGCCGCGCAGTTTGTTGGTATAGACTAAGGTCGAGCTGACGCGAATATTAGGAATTTTATACGGCCCGACGCCGTCTTTGAGGGCGCGGTTGCTGCCAGCCAGCCCCTCGGCGTAGGCGCCGGTGTCCCAGGTAAATTCCATCGCGCGCGCCGTGATCGTGCCGTCCTTTTTGACCCCGGTCTTTGACGCGCACCGTTGCCGGCACGGAACCGGCGGCGGCGGAAGAACTCCTCGGCGCGGCTATTGACGAGGCGCACCGGTTTGCCGGTCTTGAGCGCGAGCGCGCGCGGCATAGGGTTCCAGGCGCATCGCGTTCTTGCCGCCGAAACCGGCGCCGACTTTGCTGCCGATGACGCGAATCTTATCTTCCGGTAGATCGAACAGGTCCGCCAAGCCGGAGCGCACCAGAAAAACTTTCTGCGTGCTGGTCCAGACGGTCAGACGATCGCCGTTCCACTCAGCAACCACGGCGTGTGGCTCGAGCGAGCAGTGCTGCACTTGCTGCGAGCGAAAGGTGTCGTCGAAGATCTCGTCAGCATCAGCAAAGCCTTTATCGATATCGCCTTTCGCGAAGGATGTTTGATGGGCAATGTTGGTGCCGAATACCGGATGCCAGTCCCGCGCCAGCACGGTATTGAGCCGATAGGAGCTTAACTGTTCGTGAACCAAAGGTGCGTTCTCGCTCAGCGCCTCAGCCAAAGTGAGGCGCGGCGGGCAGCTCTGCATAATCGCACTCGATGAGATCGAGCGCCTGCTCCGCGGTCGTTTCGTCGACGGCCGCAACCGCGGCGATCACGTCACCGACGTAGCGTACCTTGTCGTCGGCGAGAAGCTGTTCGTCCTGGACGCCGAAACCGAAGCGCTTCGCCGGTACGTCGTCGGCGGTGAGAACCGCGGCGACGCCATTCAGCGCTCGCGCGCGACTCACATCGAGGCGACGAATCTTCGCGTGGGGTACGGCGCTGCGAAATAACTTGACGTGGAGCATTTCCGGCAAGGCGACATCCACGGTGTAGATGGCGCGGCCGGTGACACTGTCGGGACCATCGAGCCGCGGCAGCGGCGTTGCCGACGACCTTGAAATTTTCACGACACCGGTTGCGTTTTCGGCGGCGCGTACAATTGCAGCAGATTGCCATCGGGATCGAAGAAGTAAAAACCTCGTCCAGTAGGGCGCTCGACGGTCGGGATGTCATAAACTTTTACGCCCCAATCTTTCATCTTTCTCTGCCGCGAGCTCGAAATCCTCCGGCGAGACCATGAAAGCTTGATGGGTTGCGCCGTCCTCTTTACGGCGTCTTTTTCGAGCGCCTTTGGCCGCTGGAAAAGCACCACCATGGAATCGCCCGAGCGAAGATCGGCGCGATTCAGGTGATCGCCCATATCATCGCGGTTGAGCTTGGCAATCGTCATGCCGAGAATCTCGGTGTAAAACTTTACGGCGCGCTCCACATCATTGACCGGAATACCGATATGGTAAACGCCTTTGGTGGTAATCATAAACCCTCCTTGCGGGTCGGTTTCACCTATCGCGCATAGTGATGTATTCATTCGATTATCATCTGATGATTCCAGCCGTCAACCACAGACCTCGACTGTCTTTTCTTTGTCGATAGCCGTCGGGAAATGTTTGCTTCGCTATCGGCAAATTGTTAAGAGAGCAATCACGCGGACCCTGGTCAAGCTCGTGCCAGGTGGGAGGCCGGTATGTTCCATAGATCTGTCGAATTCATTGCGGCATTATTTGTCGTCACGCTAGCTTTGCAGCCGCCCATCTTTGCGGCCGAAACCAGACGCCCAGCGGAATGGGACAAAACTCTTGAAGAGGCCAAGAAGGAAGGCAAGATTGTCCTTGCGATTCCTCCGGCCACAGAGCTACGCACCGCTCTAGAGCCGCTTTTAAAGCAAGAAGTTCGGCCTGGAAGCCGAGTTGGTCTCTGCACCCGGTCCAAAAACGCAAGCCGGATCACGGCGGAAAAAAGGCCGGCGTAAGTTACTTTGACGCGATTATTTGCGGCACCGGCACTGCGGCGGGATTGACGCACGACGGCATGCTCGAACCGATGGAGTCTTTTTGGATTCTTACCGAAGTGAAAGATCCGAAGCAGTGGTGGGGCGGCCATATTTGGGAAGACAACGTAAGCACGAGCAAGTTTCTTTATTCGTTTCTTGCCGACGTGAGCACGCACAGCACCTGGTATAACACCAGCCTGGCGAAGCCGCAGGAGCTGCGTTCCTTCGAGGATTACTTAAATCCGAAATGGAAGGGACGGATCGGCTTCAGCGATCCGCGCGTGCCGAGCTCCGGCCAGTCGATCTGGTCGTTCATGTGGGAGCTGCGCGGCGAGGAGTTTCTCAAGAAATTGGTTCAGCAGGATTTGTTCTTGACCCGCGATCTGCGCCAGCTCGCCGACGCCTTGGCGAAAGGCAAAAGTGGCTTTGGCGTTTGGCCTAGGTCGAAGTCAAACCGAACCGTTTATCAAGGCGGGACTGCCGATCAAACCTGCGCCCGCGACGAAAGAGGGACTGCCTGCAAGCAACAGCTTCGGCGTTCTCGGCATCATCAAAGATCCGCCCCACCCCAACGCCACCAAGGTTTTTATCAACTGGTTTCTGAGTCGTGAGGGTCAAGACTGGTACGGCAAAATCATGCAGAACGGCACCCGGCGACTCGATGTTAACACGCAATGGTTGAAAGACTTGGGCATCTCGGCGGCAAAGGACGCGCTCACCGTGCAGGAATACAACCGAGTGCGAAACCATCTCGAAGATAAATACACCAACGTGAGAATTCCCGCCGGGAAATTTGCCGAGACGATACTGCACTAACCCCAAGGGGTTTGACCGCACGCCGCGGTGTTCAGCGGCGCAGAAAACCGGCATGATCGACGAATTATTCGACGAGGGGTCTCAAGGCACAGGATAGTTTGCGGAGGTGCTGCATGAAATTTGCCCCGATACTTTTGAGCGGCCTCGTTTATTCTCTGATCGCGTCAGCGTCAATTACGATTTGCGGCGCAGCCACGGTCGATGAGATCACTCTTTACAATAAGCCGGACCGGCAAAAAATTCTCGTCGACGGCGCGCGCAAGGAAGGCAAGATCTCGTGGTACACGTCGTTGATCGTCGATCAAGTCGTGCGTCCGGTAAAGGAGGCCTTTGAAAAAAGTATCCATTCCTGCAAGTCGAGTACTTCCGCGGCAACTCGGAACGGCTCGTGCAAAAATGTTCGCGGAGTATCAGGGGAAACGTTATGAAGTCGATATCGTCGACGGTACGGTCACGGCGCCTATGGTAAAAATGGCGGTTATTTGCAGCGCTTCTATTCGCCCCATCTCGCCGAATATCCCGCGGAGCTGAAAGATCCGCAGGGCTATTGGGGCGTGAGCAACGTCTATTATTTCGCGCTCGGCTACAACACGCGCATGGTGAAGCCCAATGAAGTGCCCAAGACCTACGAAGACCTGCTCAACCCGCGCTGGAAAGGGCAAATGATGTGGTCGACGAGCCGCGGCTCGGGCGCGCCGATGTTTATCGGAAACGTTTTGCAGACGATGGGACCGGAAGCGGGCAAGGCGTATTTGCAGAAACTAAAAACGCAGAACGTAGCGAAGACGACGGCGAGCAATCGACAGCTGCTAGACCTGGTGATCGCAGGTGAGTATCCGATCGGCCTGCATATCTTTCATCACCACGCCCATATCAGTAAGACCGCCGGCGCGCCGGTCGATTGGTACGCGCTGGAACCGGCGTCGGCGACCATCAACACGATCTCTCCGGTGACGCGCTCGCCGCACCCGCATGCGACTATGCTCTTCATTGACTTTATCCTGTCGGAGGAGGGACAGAAAGTTATTCAAGCGCGTTAACTATCTGCCGTCCCATCCGAAGGTTCCGGCGAAACAGGCCGATCTGAAACCGGGAGGCGGGCGCTTCAAGAGAGTGCTCTACTTTACGCCGGATTCGCAATTGAACGAAGGCAATGCATGGGTCAGATTACTTCGAGAAGAATTTCTTGAAATAGTCGGGCGAGCCATCGTAAGTTGATCTAAGGTCGATGCGCAAAAACGACCCTCACATTTTCGGTGGTCGACGTAGCGCAGGAATCATTAACAAACGGCAAAGTTCAAAGTGGAGCATCGCGGAGTTCGTTCTCGCGATGACGCTGGCCGCGTTTTTTCACCTTCAATCACTGAACGGCGCGTCGGTTGAAGATGTCGCGCTATTGAAATCCGCTGACCGGCAAAAATTCTCGTCGAAGGCGCGAAGAAGGAAGGCAAGCTTTCTTTCTACACGACGTTGATTGTTGAGCAGGTAGTGCGGCCGCTCAGGGACGCCTTCGAGAAGGAGTATCCCTTCATCCAAGTCGAATTTTTCCGCGGCAACTCCGATCGCATCACGCAAAGACTTTTCGCCGAATACCAAGCCAAGCGCTATGCCGTGGACGTGGTCGACGGCAGTTCGACGACGACGATGGTTCAGCGCGCCGGCTACCTGCAAAAATTTTCTCGCCGCATCTCGCCGAATATCCCGCGGAGCTAAAAGATCCACAGGGCTATTGGGGTGTGAGTAACGTCTATTTCCATACCCTGGGGTACAACACCCGCATGGTGAAGCCGAACGAAGTACCTCGAACGTACGAGGAGCTATTAAATCCACGATGGAAAGGGCAGATGATTTGGTCCACGGGACGCGGCGGTGGCGGGCCGCTCTTCGTAGGCAACCTGTTCCAAACGATGGGTGAAACTGCCGGGAAGGTCTACCTGCAAAAACTCAGAGCACAAAATATTGCCAAGAGCACCGCGAGCGCACGTCAAGTCCTCGATCTCGTTATCGCCGGGGAATATCCGCTCGTTCTCGTCATCTTCAATCATCATGCCTATATCAGCAAGACGGCGGGTGCGCCGTCCGAATGGCTAGCCTTTGGAGCCGGTTGCGGCGACGATCAGCACGATTGGCTTGCCGAAATTTGCGCCGCATCCGCACGCGGCTTTGCTGTTTCTGGATTTCGTCATTTCAAAACGAGGGCAGAAGATTTTCCAACTATCAAATTATCTGCCGTCACATCCCGAAATGCCCGCGCTTCAAGCGGATCTGAAACCGGGCGGTGGCCGGTTCAAACGCGTCAATTATATGAATCCCGAAGTACAGTTCGACAAGGGTAACGAGTGGGTGGAGTATTTTCAGAAAAACTTTGTTCAGTGATCCATTTCGTCCGAGATGACAGTCGCTTTTTCGAGGGCCGATTACCTTGACAAGGAAGGGTTCTCAGACTAGCTTCGCAGCAGAAATCACCGCCTTGATTTTAGAAGGGACTGAGAGATGGCCAAAATCCAGCGGTCATGGATCGTCGTTATCGCAATCGTGGCTGGACTCGCCGACGTAGCGATAACGCACCGAGTCATGGCCGCGACGGTGGAAGAGATCGCACTGATGAACCGTGCCGACCGGCAAAAGGTTCTCGTCGAGGGAGCAAAGAAAGAGGGAAAGGTTTCCTGGTACACGACGCTGATCGTCGATCAGGTGGTGCGGCCTGTGAAAGACGCTTTCGAGAAAGAGTACCCATTTCTGCAGGTAGAATTCTTCCGCGGCAACGCCGAACGCCTGGTGCAAAAGATGCTCGCTGAGTATCAAGCCAAGAGATACGACGTCGACATTATCGACGGCACGGTGTCGCCGACAATGGTCCGGCGAGCGAATTTATTACAGCGATTCTATTCGCCGATGCTGGCGGAATATCCGGCCGATTTGAAAGACGCCCAAGGGTTTTGGGGAACGACCAATCTTTATTTTTCGCGACCGGCTACAACACGCGCATGGTCAAAGCCGAATGAAGTTCCGAAAACCTACGAAGACTTACTCAACCCGCGCTGGAAAGGTCAGATGATGTGGTCGACGAGCCGCGGCTCGGTGCGCCGATCTTCATCGGCACGATTCTGGGCACAATGGGAGCGGAAGCCGGTAAAACTTACTTACAAAAATTGAAGGCGCAAAACATTGCCAAGACCACTGCGAGCAATCGCCAAGTTTTGGATTTGACGATCGCCGGCGAATATCCCTTGGCGCTGCAAATATTCAATCATCACGCTTTTATCAGCAAATCGGCGGGGGCGCCGGTGGATTGGCAGCCGCATGAACCGGTGACCGCAACCATTCAAACGATTGCCGCTGGCAAAAACTCAGCGCACCCGCACGCCGCGATGCTCCTCCTCGATTTCGCGATGTCGGAGAGGGGTCAAAAGGTTTTTCAGCAATCGAACTACTTACCTTCGCACCCGAAAGTTCCGGCGAAGCAGGTCGATTTGAAACCCGGCAATGGACGGTTCAAGCGTGCCTACTATATCAACCCAGATGCGCAGTACGACAAAGGCAATGACTGGGTGGATTACTTTAACAACATATTTGTGAAGTAGCGGCGCATCGTGGCCAAGCAACAATCGACCAAGACCATCGGCGTGCCGCTGAAAACCCGCACCTCGGGTGGACTTTGGTCGCTGGGAACGACTTCAATTTTGATGTTGCGACGATCGTGATGATCATCGTATCGGTCGTCACCGCTTATCTTGTTTTGCCGCCGCTCTATTCCGTCATCCAAACCAGTCTGTTCACGACCAAGCTCACCGGTGAGATCGATGAGTTCACGCTCCGCTATTATCAAGATCTGCTGCGCGAGCTGCAGGTCATTGGCCCGTTTCTGAACACATTCTATTTTTCTTTGGGCAGCGCGTTCTGGCGACCCTGCTTGGCGGCTCAATCGCTTGGATCGTCACGCGCACGGACAGTTCGCTGCGCGGCTTAGGTTATTTTACCGCGTTCGCTTCCTTCGGCACTCCTTTCATTCTTTACACCATCGGCTGGTTATTGTTGCTGGGCAGGGCTGGGCCGGTCAATTACTGGCTTAAAACCGTGCTGGATCAGCCGGGCCCGGTGGTCAACATTTATTCGCTGTTCGGCATGATTTTCATCGAGTCGTTGCTGTGGTCGCCTTTTGTCTTTCTCATGTTGGCGGCCACGTTCCGCTCCATGGATCCTTCGCTGGAAGAAGCTTCATCGGTTTGCGGCGCACGGTTTGGCAGACCATGCGGCGAATATCGCTCCGGCTGATGCTGCCGGCGTTCTTTTCCGTGATGTTGTTGATCTTCATCCGATCCTTCGAGTCCTTCGAGATTCCCGCACTGGTCGGACTTCCCGGCGACATCCGCGTGCTGACCACGTCGATCTACCTCGACGCGCAGAAGCTGCCGCCGAAGTATGGCAGCGCCGGCGCGTTCTCGGTGCTGTTGATGCTGGTGGTGGCGGCGACGCTCTATTTCTATTTCCGCATCACTCGCGAGGGCGATCGTTTTCACACGGTGACGGGTAAAGGTTACCGGCCCAAACTGATTAACCTCGGCCGCTGGCGTTATCTCACAGCGTCGGCGTTGGTATTTTATTCCGTCGTGCTGCTCGTGCTGCCTTTTCTCATTATTCTCTGGGCGTCTTTGTTGCCGTATTACATGCAGCCGTCCATCGAAGCGATGGCCAAATTCACGGTGAAAAATTACATCACGGCGCTTCATTTCCCGAAAGTCACCGACGCGATCAAAAACAGCATCCTGCTCGGGCTCGGCAGCGCCAGCGCGGTGATGTTACTCACCTTGTTTGCCTCTTGGCTTCTGGTGCGGACCAAAATGCGCGGACGGTGGCTGCTCGACTTGCTGACGACGCTGCCGCTGTTGTTCCCCGGCATCGTCATGGGGTTGGCGATCCTGCGCTTTTATCTGTTCGTTGCCGATTCCCGTGTACGGCACGCTGTGGATTCTCTTGATCGCTTTCGTCACCGCGCTACATCCCTTACGGCATTCGCTATACTCATTCGGCCTTGCTGCAGTTGCACAAGGAACTCGAAGAGGCTTCTTACGTGTCCGGCGCGTCTTGGTTCAACTCCATGCGCCGCATCGTCGTGCCGCTGATCACGCCGTCGTTTCTCGGCGGCTGGGTATTTATTTTTCTATTGTCGCCAAAGAATTGTCCATGTCGGTTTTGCTCGTGAGCCCGCAGACGCCGGTGGTTTCCGTCGCGATCTTTGAGCTTTGGGAAAACGCCCAGGTGGGCGAGCTGGCCGCGTTCGGCGTCATTTGGTCGGTGATCTTGGTTTCGATCGCGGTGGTTTATTATGTCATCGCGCGACGCTCTATGGCGTGCAGCAAAGCTGACGGTTTTGCATTGTTGTAACTTTGCATTTAAGAGTAAGAGAAAGAACCAGTGCTCACACGCGAAGAAAACGAATTTCTAACTCAGGTCAGCCGCGGCACGCCCGTGCGGCGAACTGCTGCGCCGTTACTGGCACCCGGTGGCGGCGGCGGGAGAATTCACGGAAGAAAACCCATTCGCCCTGTGAAAATTCTCGGCGAGGAATTGGTCGTCTATCGCGACAAGCAAGGCAACTACGGTTTAGTCGGCGAGCATTGTCCGCATCGCTCGGCTTCACTTTGCCTACGGCCGCGTCGATGACGAGGAATTCGTTGCCCGTACCACGGTTGGAAGTTCGATCGGCATGGGCAAATGTCTCGAACAGCCGGCGGAGCCGGCGGACAGCACGTTCAAAGACCGCATCAAACATGTTGCTTATCCGGTCGAGTACCTCGGCGGGCTGATTTACGCGTATCTGGGTCCGGCGCCGGTGCCGCTGTTGCCGCGCTGGGATGTGCTTGGTGTGGGAGCATGGCAAACGTTGGATCGTCAAGGAATCGATCATCGAGTGCAACTGGCTGCAGCCGATGGAAAACTCCGTCGACCCGTCGCATCTGTATTGGCTGCACGGCGACACGGCGCATCTCGCGCCGCGTGTAAAAATACGCCGAGAAGCATGAATTCATTCGCTTCGAATACGGCATCAAAAAACGGCGCGACGACTCTGCCGCTGGCGACCGGCGCGGAGCCCGCTGTCGATGAACATCCGCTGCTATTTCCCTCGGTGCTGCGCCATGTGGCGCCGTTCAATGAGGGGCAATGGACATCGTCACAACTTACAGATCCGCGTGCCAGTGGACGACTTTCACACTCAGGTTTTTCGCGTAAATTTCGTTCCGTCAGAGACCGAACGCTCGCCGCGCGACGCGCCGAGTGCCGTTTCGTTTCACGCCGCTCAAGACCGGACCGCGAGAGTACAAGATGAACATGGTGTCGGCGCAGGACTCGATGGCCTGGGAAACTCAAGGGTTACTCGCCAACCGCGCCCGAGAACACCCTCGGTGTCGGCGACGAGGGAGTGATCGAGCTCAGAAAACTTCTGCGCGAGCAAATCGAGCGCGTCCAGCAAGGGCTCGAACCTCTTGGGATTATCCGCTGACCCCGAAGAAACCAGCTGATTGATCTCGGTGTGATCAAACGAGCGAACCGGCCTCTTCGCCGCGTCGGACACAAGAGCGACGCTGGAGCCGTGCCGCGCGCTGAATTCTCGACGACCTTTCTTTGGCTCTCCGTTCCAGCCATTTCAGATCACTAAATTTTCTCCGCAGATGGGTTTTTGCAGTTCAGTATTGACGCCGCCACCCGGACAATCGTCGATCCTCCGATCGTTAACATCTAAAATTCCATACCTAACATAAGTTATTGATTTTCTTGGTTTTTTCTGCAGAGAACTCTTGCCTAAAGAGTTCCAATTCGATTATGATTTGGGAGCGCATGAGGCTTTAGCTAAGCGGGAGAAAAATAGCGCTCGATCGAAGTCGGAGGATTTGGTTGAGTGCTTACTGGAGAAGAAAATGACGATGATCACCGCGTGGGACCGGGACCCCCGCCGGAGAACTGTTGCGGCGCTATTGGTTTCCCGTCGGCGTCGCGAGCGAAGCTTACCGCTGAAAGCCCCACGCAAATCGTACGGATTCTCGGCGAGACGCTGGTGCTGTTTCGCGACAAGAAAGGCAACGTCGGTCTGTTAAACGATCGCTGCTCGCACCGCGGCGCGTCGCTTTGTTCATGGACGGGTCGAGGAACGAGGCATCGCTTGCCCTTACCATGGCTGGCTGTTACGACACCAAGGGAAACTGTCTGGAGACGCCCGCTGAACCCACCGAAAGCAAATTTCACCTGACCGTAAAACAAAAATCCTATCCGGTGCAAAAATTAGTCGGTCTTTACTGGGCCTACTCTGGGGCCACAGCCGCTGCCGCTGATCCCAAACTTCGATGTTTGGTTTCGTAAGGATGGTCACCGGAAAATCTTCATTCAACCGCAACTCGACTGCAATTGGTTTCAAGCGATGGAGAATTCCATGGATCCGGCGCATCTGCAGATTCTCCATCAGGACACGGCCAATCGCGGCCGCCGATTCAAGACAGCACGCGCGGACTCACGGATGACGTTCAGGAATTCGACTTTTACGGGTCTCTATGGACTCATGAAACGCCGGACGTACAAAACGGCATGATCGACGAGCATCCGGTGATCTTCCCGAATATATTGCGCCAGGAAACGTCGGCTCAAATTCGCGTACCGATGGATCGTACTACACACAAAAGTTTACTTCGTGCGCTTTTTCCGGCTCAAAACGGCGAGATCGTCGGAGAACGACGAACCGCCTGTGGAATACATCAAGCCGTACAGAGAATCCTCCCGACGCGCTCCATCCCGTACACGAAATTCCGCATGGATATGGTGCGGGCCCAAGACCATATGGCCTGGGAAACTCAGGGGCCGATCGCGGACCGCACAACCGAGACGGCTGACCAGCTCGGATCGTGGCGTCATCCTGCTGCGCGAAGTGATGTTCCGTGAATTGAAAAAGGTGCGACAAGGTCAAGATCCCCTGGGCATCGTTCGCGATGCGGCGAACAATCCATTTATCGACACCCATGTTGCAGAGTCCATCGCGCAAATCGGCGACGATCGCGCGCCGCGCGCCGTCAATCAGTAACGCTCAACCGAGCTCCTCGATCCCCCTCCGAGGGGCTCGGTTGTTTTTGCTTCGAGTCCGCAAGAGTCTGCTACTTGGGTTTTCTCTACGAACGCCGAGTTCAATCGCGATCATCCGCCCGGTTTCCCGCGCGCCCGATCCAACTCTTAGCTTGCCTTGGCATTTGACCGAGGCTATGATCCAGTCGCTTTCCGTGACGATCAAATTCAAGAATAGCGGAGAATGAATTTTATGGCAGATCAAACAAAGTTGCGCCGAGTTGGTTGCCCAGTCTTGCCGTGTCCTCGGCAAACTTAACCTACAAAAGAGCCCAGCGGCCACGTCAGCGCGCGCGTGCCGGGCGAGGACAAAGTTCTCATCAAAGCGCGCGGGCCCGAGAATCGGTCTGCGTTTCGTGAGCGCGCGCGATATCATCACCGTCGATTTCAACGGCAAGAGAAGCTGGCGAGGCGACGACGGCCTGGATGTGCCTCAGGAGGTCTTCATCCACACCTGGCTCTATAAGACGCGGCCGGATGTTGAATGCGTCGTGCATGTGCATCCGTTGACCGTTGTGCTGTTCACGATTTGCGGCAAGCCTTTGCAACCTCTCTTCGGCGCGTACGATCCGTCTGGTCTCCGCCTCGCTGGTGGAAGGACTGGCGACTTACCCCAGAAGCATTACTGTATCCAGTGAAAAGCTCGGCGAAGAATTCGCAAATGCGATGGGCAAAAGCAAGCGCTCGCCTCATGCGCGGCCACGGGATCACCAGCGCGGGGCCGAGTATCGAAGACGCGACGCTGACGGCCATCAAACTCAACGACGCAGCGGTGATCAGCTACCAAGCTTCACTGCTCGGCACGCCGCAGCCGATTCCACAGGAGGACATTGAAATTCTCGTCGGCAAGTCGCGCAGTGACAGCAAAGGGGGTGCATGCCAATTCCAACTGGCGCTATTACTGTAAGCTGCTCGATGAGGAATAAGTCTCCAACGCGTTCGCAAGTCGTTCAAAACGTCGAAGCGAATCGCTCGGGTCCATGCAGGGATGTAAGCGCTTTGATCGATTGTTATGGCTCCACCGGTTCTCGAATTTCGTGCCGTCATCAAACGCTTCGGGACCGTCAACGCGGTAGACGGTGTGAATTTTGCTGTTCAGCGTGGTGAGATTTTTACTTCGCTCGGTCCGTCCGGCTGCGGCAAGACGACCACGCTTGCGCTTGGTGGCCGGACTGGAAGAGCCGGACGACGGGAGACTTTACATCGACGGCAAGATCGTCGCGGGCGCCGCAACGGGGACGTACTGCCGCCGGAAAAGCGCCAACTTGGAATGGTCTTTCAATCCTACGCAATCTGGCCGCACCTCACGGTATTCGAAAACGTTGCATTTCCGCTTCAGGCGCGAGCGAGAATCCGCCGACGTAATTCGACAACGGGTCGATCATGCGCTGGAGAGTGTCGGCCTCGGTGGCTTTGCTGATCGCGGCGCGACGCAGCTTTCCGGCGGTGCAACAGCAGCGGTCGCGTTAGCGCGGGCGCTGGTGTACGAGCCCGCCGTATTGCTGCTCGATGAACCGCTGTCGAATCTCGACGCCAAGCTGCGCGAGCAGATGCGTTTCGAGCTGCGCGCGCTGCAGAGGAAACTGACGCTGACGATTCTCTATGTGACCCATGACCAGACCGAAGCGATGACGCTGTCGGATCGCATCGCGGTGGTCAATCGCGGCCGCTCTGAACAGAGTGGGATCGCCTGAGGAGGTTTACTGAGAAACCGGCGACCACGTTTGTCGGGCGAGTTTCTCGGCCAGACGGTCACGCTCGACGGAGCGCTGAGAGAAACCAGTTGGCGGCCACTGGATTGAATTGACTGGCGGCGGGCGCCTTGCGGTTAGCGCATATTCAACCGACTCGTTGCGCGATGGCGCGCCAGTGCGGCTGATCGCGCGGCCGGAGGATATCGAAATTCTTCCGCCTGGCGGAACTTGCATCGAATCAGATCGACGCGACCGTCGAAGCAGCGTGGATTATCTCGGCGACCGCTTCGAGTACTGTGTGCGGCGGCGGGCGCGAGTTTTAGTTCTGTCCGCTCCCAAGCGAGACCGCTACCCAATCGGCGCCAAAGTCCGACTGAGCTTCGATCCGAGCGCCGTGACTATTCATCCGCGCTGAGGCTTTGATGAGCATCCCGGCTTCGACTCTAGAGCTACCGCGGCCGAGATTTCGCCTGCGCCCGATTCGTGTGGCGGAATTCTCAATGCTCTTGCTCTTCGCGGTGGTGACGGGACTGCCGCTGCTGTTTCTGCTTACCGGCAGCTTCAATTTAGCGCAGCCAGGGCAGAGCGGCCGTGTATGGATTTGATAATTGGCTCCGCGCGTTCAACGATCCGACGACGATCAGCGCGCTTTGGATGAGTTTCTCTTCTTGCCGTGGCGCGTCTGATTCCCGCGATCATGGTTGGCGTGATGTTCGCGTGGTTGATCGCGCGCACCGACATGCCGGGTGGCAACGCCATCGAGTTTCTTGCTGGGTTGCGTACTTTATTCCGGATTTCCCGCTGACGCTTGCGTGGATTTTGCTTCTCGATCCTAATTACGGCTTCCTCAACACATTGGCGCGTCATCTGCCGTTCGTCGACGGGCCGCTGTTCAATCCGTACAGCTTCTGGGGCATCGTCTGGGTGCACACTTCGGCGGGCGGTATCTGGTTTAAGGTGATTCTGCTTGACGCCGGTGTTTCGCCGTCTCGGCGCGGCGCTGGAAGAAGCGGCGCGAGTCGCCGGCGCCAACACGGCGACGATGCTTTGGCGCATAACGATTCCATTGCTATCGCCGATGATTTTGGCGGTCTCGGTGTTGAGTTTCATCTCGCGGTCTGCAATCGTTCAACACCGAGCTTCTGCTCGGCACCCCGCGGGGATCTACGTTTACTCGACGCGGATTTATGACTACATCCACCGCGAGCCCTCTTCGTACGGCGAAGCGACGGCGCTCGGTTCCGTCTTCATCCTCACTCTCGGCGCGCTGCTGTTTCTCTACTGGCGCTTTCTTCAGCGGCAAGCGAGCAATTTACCGTGGTCACGGGCCAAGGTTATTCGACCTTGCGCGTCAAGCTCGGCAAGTGGCGCTGGCGTCGCGTTGGCGGGTTGCCTGTTCTATATTGCGGTCATGACCGTGCTGCCGCTGATATTTCTCATCATCGGCTCGTTCATGCGCCGCTACGGTTTCTTCAACATCAACCTCGCCGTTTACTTGTTGCGCATTGGCGCGATCTTCTCACCGATCCGACTTTTCTCTTAGTCGTTGAAAAATAGCTTGATCATCGCCTCGCATCACGGCGGTCGGCGGCATCGTGCTCTACTCCACGGTCGCTTACTTACTGGTAGTCGCGCCGCACCAGCTGCCGCGCCGCTGCTGGAAGGGCTTTGCTGGTTGCCGCATATTTTGCCGGGCATACTGCTTGAGCCTGGGATTCTCTGGTTGTTTCTCGCCACGCCGCTGCGCTTTCTATTCTACGGCACGGTTTGGGGCAGTCGCCCTGGCCCTCGATGGTGACGCCGACAGTCCGGTGACCACTCAAGCATTCAGAGCTGGATATTTGCAGCTCGGCGCCGGACCTGGAAGGAGCGGCGCGCGTAACCGGCGCGTCGTGGTGGTATACCTACTCGAAAAATTCTGCTGCCGCTCTGGCGCCCGATCGCCGGCGCAGTCGGTTTGATGAATTTCGGCGGCGCCTTGACCAGCATCAGCACGCCGGTGCTGCTCTTACAGCCACCAGTCGAGGCCCTTGGCGATCTTGCTTGCTTGAATACAGCGTGACCGGCGAGTTAGAACGGGGCGCCGCTCTCGGCCTGCTGATCACGGCGATGATCTGCGCGATGATGCTGATCGGCCGGCGTTTGGTCTTCAGTTATCGGGGCTGCAATATGATACATGACCGTGGGGGCATTATGGTCATTGGCATCTTAATCATCGCAATGCTCTGGATGGAGCGCGCCTGATTGGCGCAAACCAAGCGCGAGCGACAAAGAATGGAATGCCGTCGTCGAGGCGGCGAAAAAGAGAAGGCAAGAGTCGTTGTCGCCGGCTCTCCCGATCCGGTCATGCGCAACGACGTGATACCGAAATTCAAAGAGCGCTACGGCATTCCCATCGAGTTCATCGCCGGCCGCTCGAGCGAAATCACGGCGCGGGATCAAACCGAGCGCGAGCTCGGGCATTTACAGTGTCGATGTTTGTCTCGCCGGGCCCGATACCACGGCCACGACGCTTTACGGCGAAAAGTTGATCGATCCTCTCAAACCGCTGCTGATCATGCCGGAAGTTACCGACGCCACGAAATGGAAACAGGGCAAAATCTGGTTCGCCGGATCCCGAAGAGCGCTTCGTCGCGCGCGTCTCAGCAGCGTGGCGACCTTGCTGTTTCATCAATACCGATCAAGTGAAGCCGGAAGAGATGCGCACGGCCAAAGATCTGCTCAATCGCCGAAATGGCGCGGCAAGATTTCCACCGAAGACCTGACGACCACCGGCTCAGGCGCCAACGCCGCGGCCAGGTTTCTATCGTCGACTTCGGCGAAGATTTCGTCCGCAAATCTTTATATCGAGTGCAGACGGTCGTGCACACGCGATCGCAGGCAGATGAGCTGACTGGTTGGCGCGCGGCACGCAGCCGATCTGTCTCAGTTGCCGCGAAGACGACGTGCGGCCGTTGATAAAAGACGGGTTTAAGATTTTCGAAATATTTTCGACTCGCCGATATGCCCCGGTACGGTCAACGGCTCGCCGTGGATGCTGACGTCGCGCCAACAGAGCGCCCAATCCGAAAGGCGGCGCAGCTGTTCGCCAACTGGATTCTCTCGAAAGAAGGCTCGGCAACTTACGCGCACGGCTATCGGCTCGGCGAGCTCTCGCGCACCGATGTCGACGAAGTCGTATCTCAACCCCGGCAATTTGCCGAAGAAGGGCGTCAAATATTTCGACGATACCGATTGGAATTGGATCGTCACCGGCGCCACGAAGAATCGTGAGAAAGTATGGCAAGTGCTTAAAGGCGAAGAGATAGCCAGTTCAATAGCGTTCAAAGTTCCAGACCGTTCAAAATCGTTTGAAGATTCGATAAACCAGGAAAGGTAGGGAGATGTGATGGCCAAGAAAATCAAAATTCACTATCGAGCGCCGAGTCACGTGCCGCTGTGGAAAGTGATGGAAGAGGGCGGGTTTTCTGGCCAGAAGCATGGATTGGAGATGGAGATGGGATCGCTCGAAGGGCAACGCAAGCGCGCTGCGGACGGGATTGAAAGCGGGTGACCTCGACGTCGTCTCCGGGCAATCATCACAACTTGTACGCGCGCAAGGCGCTCTACGGCGATCCCGTACGTGCATATCGCGCCAGAGCAATCAATGCCTGGCGGGAAGAATTATCTTGTTTGCGGCAAGGGCAGCTGACGGCTTCGCAAGGATCTGAAGGGCAAAGCGGTCGCGATGGACGATTATGACGGTCACACTGGATTGAACGTCGTGGCTTTATCTCAAGACAGCCATGGTTTGGAAGAAGCGGCGCGACGTCGAACTGGTCACCGACGCCGGTCAAAGGCGCGGAACGGGCCAAAAGCCGTTACTGAAGGCAAATACGACGCCACATTCATTCGCGCCGTGGATCGCCTGCGCGCGCTCAGTCCAACCGCCAAGATCGTCGAAGTGCCGCCGATGGCGATGATCGAAGGCGTGACGCTGACGACGACGACCACGTATGTGAGTAAACACGAAGACGAGTGCCGATCCTGATTATGGCGCTGATCGACGGCACTGCATTTTTCAAAACCAAGCAAAGCCGACACCATCGCTATTATCAAAAAACATTGCTCCCAGCCGCTCAAAATGCACGATGACCAGGAGTGGGATTGTTTCTACGAAAACCAAGCCGACTCGCTGGAGAAAGCTCCGTATCCGTCCATCGATGGATACGATCTCAAAACGTCCCGCGCTCGGCAGTGAAGCGTGCGATCCGGAGATCAAGGACTCCAACTCCGCTGGCGCGTGTCGGATTTGCAGCTACGTCAAGGAGATCGATGATAGCAAGCAGTATCGCGAAAACTCTGTTTCAACAGTCTCCCATTTTTCGGTAAGCTGGCTGGTGAAACTGATCGTTTTGTGAGGGTATTGATGTGATAAGCAATACGTAACTGAACGAAGTACAAT
>ERZ1370068.10736-contig-9408_pt1 | contig 45491 bp, 55 predicted proteins | sample MGYA00561227_ERZ1370068 | MGnify/ENA primary metagenome ERZ1370068 (study PRJEB38410, sample SAMEA6850437) | metagenome | study: Metagenomic assessment of the ecological functions of the soil: analysis of the soil microbiota associated with the... | reverse complement strand
GCGGCGAGGGCGATATTGGCGCTCGTTGCACGAAAACTCCAGCGCCTCGACCTGCTCCGCGAGGCCCGGCGGTGGCCGCAGCCCGAGTACCGGTTCCAACACGCGCTGATCCGGGAGGCCGCGCACCGGACGCTGGTCACGCCGCATGGCGGACGGGCGCTGCCACCGCAAGGCGGCCGGCGTGGCTCGAGGACGCTGGCGTACGCGGGACGTCCCGGACGAGTGCCTGCGGGCTGCTCGCGCACCACTGGCTCGCGGCGCGAGCGACGAGGACAAGGCCGTCTCACTACCTCGCTCAGCAAGGCGGGCGACCGGGCGCGCCAGGAGTGACGCACTCGACGAGGCGATCGGCGCACTACCGCAGGCCTGCTGCCGCTCCTCGGAACGCCGCGGCGAGCGGCAGGCGATGGCGCTGGTGCCTGTTCAAGCTCGCGCTCTCGCGCTCCACATGTCATGCAGGTTCGCCGAGGCGAACGACGACGTACCAGCGGGCGTTCGAGCTTCTGGACGCCGCCCGCGGCCCTGCGCCCGGACCCCAGACGCGAGTGCTCAGCGTCGTCGAGCAGCTTCCTGCCCGGACGACCCGCGACCCGCGCCAGCCGGCGATCGCCTGGCCGAACATCCAGCTCTGCATGCAGCTGTTCGACCGGCTGGTCGAGGCGTGGCCGGGCGCGAACCGATCGCGCCTCGCTCGCCGAGCGCTGGAGATCTCCGACGACGAAGCCTGCGATGCGTCTTCCATCGCCTGGCAGGGCCTGGCGGTCGGACGCGGCCGCGCAGCCGCCCACGACGCTCAAGCCTCGGCGCCAAGCGCGTCCTGAACCGCGAGCGGCCCGGGTCCGTCGTCAGATCTGCTGGCGTCCTGGAGAACGGCGAGGACCACTACCTGCGGCGCAACGAACGTGACGCCGACGCGATCGGCGTTCGCGCGCTCGACGACCGCACGGTCGAGGTCCGATCTGCGCCGCCCCGCCCCGTACTTCATGGGGGATTTGATGAACCGCCCGGACGGCGGGCCGCAGCCACGCCACGCGATCGCGAGCGCGACGGCGACGCGTGGACGGCGGTCGGGTGCGCAGGTGGTGAGCGGCGCCTTCCGCATCGCCTCCCCGGACTCGGACGACCTGCTCGTCCTCGAGCGCCGCCCCGAGTACGAGGGGCCCCGGCCGAGTGCCAACGCCGCGCGCGGCTCGAGGATTCGTCCGCTCGGACGTGGCCGACGCGATCAGGCCCTACGCGCGCGACGAGCTCGACCTGGTGACGGTCGCTACGCACGCCGCGGCTGGCCGACCCTGGTCCCGGACGCGTCGCCGCCGACGCCACACCCGGTGCCGCGGCCTGGTCCTCCTACATCGCGTTCGACGCAGCTCGGACCCCGTGCTCTCGAGACGTCGAGCTCCGGCGCGCTCGCAGCACGCGGTCGACCGCGGAGTGCTGGACGCCGAGGTGGCGCGAAGCTTCGTGAGCCGCCCCGGGGCGGGATGCGTCCCGCCGGCTGCTGAGGGAGCACACGCCCGACATCCGTGCCGGCGTACGATTCCGGAACGAGGCGCGGGCCTGCCTCGAGCGTTCGGGCGTCGGGGACGTTCGGCTGCAGGTCGGCGGGTTTGCGTGACGTGGGTGCACCCGTTCCTGGACACCGTGACGTCGATGTGGCGCGACGTCCTCGGGATCGAGCGACATCAGAGCCCTGGACGATCCGAGCGGGCGTCGCGCGACCAAAGCCCCTGACCGAGCTCGCGACGATGCACGTCACGGGGTGGCTGCCCGGTACGCGGACCCCGAGTCACTTCCTGCGGCTGCTGTTCCACTCGGACAGCCGAGCCAGCGAGGGCAGGTTCTCGCACGCCGTTCGACGAGCTGTCGAGCGCGCCCGACAGGAGCGGAGCGACCGGGCGCGCCACTCGAGCTGTTCCCACGAGGCCGAACCGGATGGCGGTGGCCGAACGCATCGCGGTATTCCCGCTCGTCTACGGGCGGAGCATGGCGTTCGTCAAGCCCGTGGGTGCGCGGGCTGGTGGGAGTTCGAAGCAAGTCCTCGGCGAACTTCGCGGACCTCACGGTCGATCCGCGTCGCCGCGCTTCGCCGTGAAGCGCGTGGCGGACGCCCGCTCAGCGGCCGATCATCCGCACAGGTCGGCAGTGTATCAGGCCCCTTCGATCTCGTCTGCGACGCGGCGCGTACGCGGCCAGACGCGATCCAGGGTGAGCTCGGCCGCGGCGGCCCCGATGTACGCCGACCAGGCAGCTCCGGCTTCGTGGTGCCGCGCTTGCAGGACGGCACAGGCGTTCCTGCCCGAGCAGTCCAGACGGCGCGATCACGGGCAGGCGTCGCCTCCATCCGGTCCGCGGTCGCTCAGCAGATGCGACGAGTGCCTGATTCGCCTTCCGCGCCTCGGGGTGGCGGGAGCGCGGCGCGGGTCACGCTCTGAGACGAACGGTGCGATCGATCCAGCCTACCGGTGAAGCCGCCCCAGCGCGGTGGAACGTGGACGGAGCCGAGTCTCCTACGACCGTCCGGCAACGCCTCCCTTGCAGGTCGTCCGGCAGTACGCGGCCGTGACCGGCTGGACCGCGTGCGCGCCGACGGATCGGTTGCCGCCCGCTTCCGAGAGGCCGAAGTGCTTGACCTTGCCCTGCTCGGATCAGGTCCTTCACCGCGCCCGCCACGTCCTCGATCGGCACGTCCGGGTCGACGCGGTGCTGATAGAAGAGGTCGATGGCGTCGACCCTGAGCCGCTTCAGCGAGGCCTCGGCGACCTGCTTGATGTGCGCCGGCCGGCTGTCGAGGCCGACCAGCTCGCTCGCCGCCGGGATCGAGCGTGAAGCCCGAACTTCGTGGCGATCACCACCTCGCTCGCGGAACGGAGCGAGCGCTTCGCCGACGAGCTCCTCGTTCGTGAACGGGCCGTAGACCTCGGCGGTGTCGAAGAACGTCACGCCGCGTTCGACGGCCGAGCGGATCAGCGCGATCATCTCGCTGCTTGTCCGCCGGCGGACCGTAGCCGAAGCTCATCCCCATGCAGCCGAGCCCGATGGCCAGACGGTCAGGCCCTGGCCGAGCCTAGAACGTCTTCTCGGCGTGCCCCCGAACTGCTTGCGCATCGCCGACAGGATCTTGTTCGCGAACTCGGCCTCGTCGCGCGACTCGAACCGTGTCGATACAACGCCGCCGACAGCACGTGCACCGGCACGCTCGTCCACGGCGGCGAGCACGGTCCAGCGGCCCTCGCCCGAATCCGACACCCGCCCACCGAACGCCGCCAGCTCCGGGTCCTCGAACGTCGCCGCGGCCGTCAGGTCGAGCAGCCACGACGCGACCACGCTCCCGCGGCGCCACACCTCGGCGATCTCGGGGATGTCGAGGTCGTACCGGTAGTACTTCGGGTCGCGCAGCGGCGTGGTCTCGGCGTCGGCCTCGCGCTCGCCGGCGCCGGCGTTCGCGTGCTTGAGCACGTTGAGGCCCTCGGCGTACGCGGCCATGAGCCCGTACTCGATCCCGTTGTGGACCATCTTCACGAAGTGCCCGGCGCCCGGCGGCCCGCAGTGCAGGTACCCGGCCTCGGCGGTGGTCGCGTTCGCGTCGGTGCGGCCCGGGGTGCGTTCGGCCGCGTCCACGCCGGGCGCGATCGTCGCGAAGATCGGGTCGAGGCGCTGCACCGACCTCGTCCTCGCCGCCGATCATCAGGCAGAACCCGCGCTCGAGGCCGAACACGCCGCCGCTCGTGCCCACGTCGACGTAGTGCACGCCCTTCTCGGCGTAGCGTTCGGCGCGGTCGATGTCGTCGCGGTAGTAGGAGTTGCCGCCGTCGATCACGATGTCGCCGGGCTCCATCAGCTCGGCGAGCGCGTCGGTGGTCTGTTCGGCGAACGCGGCCGGCACCATCACCCAGGCCGCCCTGCGGTTTCGAGAGCTTGTTCACGAGGTCCTCGAGCGACGCCCGTCCCGATCGAGCCCTCGCCCTCGAGCTGCTGGACCGAGTCCGCGTTGAGCGTCGTAGACGACCACCTCGTGGCCGTCCCGCATCAGCGGCGCGTGAGGTTCGCGCCCATCCGGCCGAGGCCGACCATCCCGAGCTGCATCAGCGCACCTCCATCAATCGGTCGAACGTGACCGCGGGCGACGCGCCGCCCGCGCGCCCGGAGCGAGCGCAGGTCGCCGAGCGCCTGCGCGTCGATCAGGGTTCCGAACGTGGTAGGGCTGGCCCGGGATCGGCAGGTCCGCCGAACGCTCGGCGTCCACCACCTGGATGAACACGCCGTTGTTGGCCCCGCCCTTGTGGAGCTGACCCGTCGAATGCGGGAACCGCGGGCCGGAACCCGGTCGTGGTCGCCACCCTGTACCGGTCGCGGATGCGCGAGGCGGACGCGTTCGATCGCGTCCTCGGTCTCGGAGGTCCGGTCCAGGTAGGCGAGGATCGCCACGTAGTCGCCCTCGGTCACCTCCTTCAGCAGCGCGCCGAGGTCGTCGAACCCCGGTCCTCGACCGAAGCCCGACGCCAGGATCGCCTTGGTGGCGTCCTTGGCCTCCTGCACGTTCGGCTGGTCGAACGCGTTGATCCCGAGGACGTAGCCCGCGACCGCCGTGGCCATCTCCCAGCGGAAGAACTCGCCGCCGATCTGCTCGCGGCCGTCGTACCCGCAGCCGGGCCACCGGGTGGCCCGGCGTTCTCGAGCGCGTCGAGCCCGTCGTGCTCGCCGATGCGCCGACGAAGACCCGGTCCTGCCCGTAGACGTCGGGCGGGCCAGAGCGGTTCGCCGACCACGGGCACGACCCCGAGGTCCTGCCTTGCCGGTCGACTCGGCGATCGGCTGCTCGACCCAGCTGCCGAAGCTCGCGATGCTCGTCGGGCAGCGCGAGCGTGAGCTTGTCGCGCCCGGCCTTAGCGCCTCGCCCATCAGCGCGCCGAGCGTGGCGCCGGGGATCTGGGCCGCCGGGACCATGCGTTCGGACGCGGTCTGCATCTCCCTCGGCGCGGTCGAGGCACCTCGTGCAGCGGGGCGCCGATCGGCGCGGCGGGCACCAGCCCGAAGTACGACAGGGCCGGTAGCGGCCCCCGATGTCGTCGGGGTTGAGGAACACGGACCGGAACCCGTGCTCGCGCGCCATCGTCTCGAGCGGGGTCCCCGGGTCGGTGATCGCGACGAACTGCATGCCGTTGGGCGCCTTGTCCCAGAAGAACGCGAGTGGCTGAGCGTCTCGGTCGTGCCGCCCGACTTGCTCGCCACGATGAACAGGGTGCGGTCGAGCTCGAGCTCGCCCGCCACCCGCTCGATCGTCGCCGGGTGCGTCGTGTCCAGCACGATGAGCTCGAGCGCGCCGTCCGCGAATCCGAACGTTCGGCGCGAAGACCTCGGAGCGCGAGGCTCGAGCCTGCCCATCCCCAGCGAGCACCGCGGTCTCGAACCCGTCCGCCGCCGCCTGCTTCGCGAACGCCTCGAGCTCGCCGATCCGCTCGTGCATCAGGTCGACGACCGTGAGCCAGCCGAGACGGTTGGTGATCTCGGTCGGGTCGTCCTTCCAGACCGTGTGGTCCTTGCGCCAGATGCGTTCGACGATCCGGTCGCTGGTCCATCCGCTGGAGGCGTTCGGTGACCGGGACGAGCATCGTCGACAGCAGGTCCATCCGATCGCGCCTTCCGAGACCGTCGCGTCAGCCGCTCGTGGTCGCTCTCGCTCGCTCGGGGCCGGAGTGCGGTCTCGGCCGCGCGACCGGCTCATGCTGCCGAGCCCGCGGCCGCGCGGATCAGCCCGTGCCGCCGCGCGCGGATCGGGTGCGTGGAAGGTCGCTGCTCCCGCGACGACGAAGGACGTCGGCGCCAGCCGACGCGCTGGCCCTGCGCCGCCGTCGCGGGGTCGATGCCGCCGTCGACCTGGATCGGAACGGCAGGTCGCGCGCACCTCGGATCCGGTCGGCGCGCTCCCTGAAGGTGCTCGGGCACGAACGGCTGGCCGCCGAACCCCGCCGTGATGCGTCATCACCAACGGCAAGGTCGATCGCTCGTCCAGGTAAAGCTCGACCGCCTCGAAGCGCCGTCGGCCCGTCGACCACGACCCCGGCCTGCATCCCGAGCTCGCGGATCCGCCCGAGCAGCTGGCGTCGGGTCGCCGAGCTCCACGTGCACGCTGCACAGGTCGGCGCCCGCCTCCGCGAGCTGCTCGAGCCAGAAGCCCAGGGTCGGTCACCATCAGGTGGCAGTCCAGGAACAGGTCGGTGTGCCGGCGGATCGGAGCCACGCACGGGCGGCCCGATCGACAGGTTGGGCACGAAATGCCCGTCCATCAGGTCCACGTGGAGCCAGTCGCACTCGGGCCGGACCCGCTCGACCTCCTCCGCGAGCACGGCGTAGTCGGCCGCGAGGATCGAGGGGCGAGCAGGACGTCGTTCGGCACCGGCGTAGTCTGCCCCACCCTCGCCTCCGAGCGCTCGCGGCGAGCCTCGACCTTCCGCGACCGGTGTGTAACGCTCGCCGTCGGACCCGGCACCAACTGCCGGTTCGGCTGGTTCGCGAAAGGGGAGCGGGATGGACGACGTGATCGAGGTCTACGGGGCGAGCTGGTGCCCCGACTGCCGCAGGGCCAAGCGCTTCCTCGGCGACCAGCGGATGCTCGTTCGAGTGGCACGACATCGAGGTCGACCCGGACGGCGTTCGAACGGTGCAAGAGCGCAACGACGGCAACAACATCATCCCGACGATCGTCTTCCCGGACGGCTCCCACCTGTCCGAACCCTCCAACGAGGAGCTCGCCGAGAAGATCGGTCTCGAGCGCATGGCGATGATGCACGTCTACGACCTGACGCGATCGTCGGCGGCGGGCCCGCCGGGCTCACGACCGTCGATCCACGCGGCCCGCGAGAACCTGCAGACGCTGCGTGATCGACAGCAAGGGCCTCGGCGGCCAGGCCGGGCGTGACCGAACGTCTCGACAACTACCCCGGGTTCCCCGACGGCATCGGCGGCGCCGAGCTCGCCGACCGGATCGTGCTGCAGGCGCAGCGCTACGGCGTCGAGATGCTCCAGGCGGTCTCCGTGAACTCGATCACGAGCGACGGCGAGGAGGTCGACGTCGAGACCGCGACCGGCGACCACTACCACGCGCGCGCCGCGCTCATCGCGACCGGCTCGACGCTACCGGATGACCGGCGCGCCCGGCGAGACGACCTGATCGGCGCGGGCATCCACTTCTGCGCGACGTGCGACGGCCCGTTCTACAAGGGCGCGAGCCAGCTCGTCGTGCTCGGCGGCGGCAACAGCGGTCTGGAGGAGGGCGGCTGTTCCTCACGCAGTTCGTCGACCGGGTCACGATGGTGCAGCGGAGCGACCGGCTGACCGCCAACAAGCTGCTGCAGGACAAGGTCACGATGACCCCGGAGATGGAGGTCCTGCTCAACCGCGAGGTCGTCGAGTTCCGGCCGAAGGACGACGGCAGCGGCAAGCTCGGCGCGGTCGTCCTGAAGGATCGCGAGACCGGGGAGACCGAGGAGCTGCATCCCGCCGGCGCGTTCGTCTTCATCGGGCTCGACCCGAACACCGGGTTCGTCAAGGGCTCGGTGAGACCTGGACGACCGTGGCCTGATGCGTCACCGACATGGGTCTGCAGACGAGCATGCCGGGCGTCTTCGCCGCGGGCGACGTGCGTTCGGGCTCGACCAAGCAGCTGGCGTCGGCGGTCGGCGAGGGCGCCGCGGCCGCGATCGGTATCCGGATGTACCTCGAGGCGCTCGACGCCAAACCGATGCACGCATGATGTGAGGAGCGGAGGAGCGATGGAGCCACGGGAGATCTTCGAGCTCATCATCAAGGCGGACGAAGCTGAAGTACGCCCACGAGGACAACGCCGGCCTCCGCCGCCAGCAGGCACGCGACCTGCTCGTGCAGGCTCGCGAGGCCGCGACCGAGGTCGGGAACGACGCCCTCGTCCAACAGGCGGACACGCGGTTGGCCGATCTCCGAGGAAGCCGAGCCGGCGAGTGCCCTGAGGCGGACGTTCGCCAGTCCCGGAACACGCCGAGCAGGGTGTCGCGCTTCGGGTGCGATGCTCCTCGCTCAGCATGCCGGTCAGCCGGATCGCGATCCGGAACTGCTCAGGTACGTGGTGCAGCCATCGCACCCGCGACGTGCTCGTCGAACCGCGCCCGCTGCTCGGCGGGCATCGAACCCTCAGGTAGTCGGTGACGAGCTCGACCAGCTGGATGCAGTTCACGCCTTCCGCTCCCTCTCAGCTCCCAGGTAGCCCTCGAGCGCCCGACGGACCTTCGCGCGGGCGCGATGCGGGAGCACCCGTTGGTTGGCTCCGGAGATGTCGAGGGCGTTACGGACGTCCGCCGAGGGCCAGCCGAGGACGTCGCGCATCCAGATCGCCTCGCGCTGGTTCGGGGGCAACGCGTCGATCGCGCGCGACACCTCCGCGAGCGTCTCCTTGGACAACAGCCGCTCCTCCGGCGTCGACTCCCATCCGACCGAGGCTCCGCCCAACGCCCCGAGGCCGGGTGGCCCGGTGGCAGGAACCGGCCCGGTCGACCGACGGCTCCGCTTCCGGGTCGGCCGCTCCAGACCGAAGAAGGGGATGCTGCGGGCCTCGCGCTGACCGCGCGTCTTCGCCGTGTTGACCAGGGATCCGGAAGATCACGTCCGAGCGACGAACGGCCCTCGAACCCTTCAGGCCCCTTCAGCACGCCGACCCAGGCGTCCTGCACGACCTCCTCGGCCACCGCGCGCGTCGACACGTACATCAGCGCGACCCGCAGCATCGCGGGCTGGTAGCGCTCGACCAGCATCATGAAGGCGGTCTCGTCCCCGGCCCGGAGCGCCCGGACGAGCGCGAGATCCCGCTGGGTGGCTGCGGGAGGAGGTGGGTCGCTCATCGGCCGGTCGGTGGCCGAACGGACCCGGACGACCCGGGCGGGCGGCGCCGGAGAAGCTGTCCCAGTAGATGGGGACCACCGAGACGACGCTGCCGGTGTGCGGCGAGTGGATGCATCCTGCCGCCCCACGTAGATCCCACGTGCGAGATGGGGCTGTAGAAGAACACCAGGTCGCCCGGCTGCAGATCAGAGCTGGGCGACGTGGGGAGCGAGGCGTACTGCGGGCCGACGAATGCGGGAGGTACACGCCCGCGTGCGACCAGGCCCACATGGTGAACCCCGAGCAGTCGAACCCGGTGTCCGGGCTGGAGCCGCCGTACTGGTAGGGGGTGCCGATCGCCCGAGTAGGCGGCCGCAAGGACGGCCGCGACGTTGCCGTTCGGGGCGGGCGGCGGTGGGATCGGGGCCCGCCGCCGCTGGTGCTGCCGCGCTGCCGGCGGCGTTCTGGACGGCAGCGGCCTGCGCCGCGGCAGCGTCGTGGTACTTGCGGTCGAGCTGGAACAGGTCGCGCCTCGGCCACCGAGACTCGATCCTGGTCCTGCTTCGCGGCCAGGAGTCGACGATCCCCTGGCGCTCCTCGGCCGTCGCGGCCAGCTCGGCGGCGGTCAGCGGGCCTCCTGCCGGGCGGCCTCGGCCTCCACCGCGAGGTCGGAATCGGCCTCGCGCCATGCTGCCGATGAACTCGAGGCGATCGGAGAAGTCCGCCAGCGAAGCCGAGTCGAACAGCTCGGCGATGCGCGAGCCGACCCCCGGTACGCCCGGGGAGGCGTTCGCGTTCCAGGCTGTTCGTGGCTCGGTCGGCCGTCGCCTGGGCCCGCTGCGCCTGCGACCGAACGTCGGCGAGCCGGGCCTGCACCTCCTGGAGCCTGATCCAGGTGCCTGGTTGTACTGCTCGACCATCTGGTCGAGGTCTTGGTTCAGGGCGTCCAGGCGTGCCTGGGCCTGCTCGACCTCTTCGTGGCTCGGGGCCGCGGAGGAGAGGGTTGCTGCACCCGTCGTCGCCGAACTGGCGAGGAGCACGACGAGAGATAGCCGTGCGACGAGGTGCGTGCGTGTTCCTGTCATCATCCTCCGTGCAAGAGAAAGGACTGCCTTACGACAGCCCGCGGACGAGGCTACTCGACACCCGGCCCTCAGGCAACAGGACCCGTCAGGTCGTGATCGAGCTCTCGAGGTCTGGTCGGGACGGCGGGACTTGAACCCGCGACACTCAACGCTGCGCGCTACCAAACTGCGCCACGTCCCGTCCTGCGCGAGTCTATCGGCTGGGCCGGTCCGCGGCCCGCCGGTAGCATCGACACGCGTGATCGAGGACGGAAAGGAGGAAGCCGGCGGCTTGAGGATCGCGAGATCTGCCACCGTGGATCGCCGTCCCTCCCAGGGCTACGGCGGGATCGAATGGGTGGTCGCGCTGCTCGCCGACGGGCTCGTGGAGGCGGGACACGACGTCACCTTGTTCGCGACCGGCGACTCGCACACCAAGGCGCGTCTCGAGTACGTCTTCGAGCAGGCGCCGGGCTCGGCCGCGCATCGACGACATCATCCTGGACACGACGCACACCATGTTCAGCCTGGTGGACGCCCGAACGCTTCGACGTGCTGCACGTCCACTCGCCCTTCTCGACGCTCGCCGCCGCGGTCGAGACCGGGGTGCCGACCGTCCACACCTGCACGGATCGTTCGTGCCGGAGATGACGCGCCTGTACTCGTTCGTCGGCTCGCCGCGCGTGGTTCGTCGCGATCGGCGGGCGCAGCAGCGGTTCAACGAGGACCTGCGTTACGGCGGCGTCGTCTACAACGGGATCGACATGGGCGCCTATCCCCTGCAGGGAGGACAAGGAGGACTTCGTCCTGTTCCTCGGGGCGCGCGGCTCCCGAGAAGGGGGTGGCGGCGCGCGATCGAGGCGGCCGCGGCCTCGGGCGAGCGCCTGGTCTCGGCGGTCAAGATCGCCCACCCGACCGAGCAGGAGGAGTGGACCAACAACATCCAGCCGATCTTGCCCTCCGACTCCGAGGTCCTGGGGGAGATCGCCCCTGGAGGAGAAGGTCAGCCTGCTGCGCCGAGCCAAGGCTGTCCTGTTCCCGATCGACTGGGCCGAGCCGTTCCGGGCTCGTGATGACCGAGAGCGATGGCGTGCGGGACCCCGGTGATCGCGACCCCAGAGGCTCGGTCCCCGAGGTCGTCAGGACGGCGTGACGGGATGGATCGTCGACGTGGGAGGACTACGCGGCGCAGGCCGCGGAGCGACTGACGAGGCTCTCGAGATCGCGACCCCCACGCGTGCCGGGACCGCGTGCAGCGCCTGTTCTCGAAGGAGGCCATGGTGGCTGGCTACGACGCGTCTTCGAGCGCCGCGCGCCGCCGGGCGCGTGACCGCACAGGAACCGAGGGGCTCCCAAAGACGTCAGAGCGGCATACGATGCTCAACCTGGCCGTGGCCGGAGGCTCCGATGTCCCAGGTCGTCGTCATCGCCCGCTCGTCCCGTTGGTCCGGCGTCGCGTTCGTCACTGATCGCGACGCTGTTCCTTCAGGCAGCTATCGCGGCGACCCCTCCGTCGGTTGCTGCGTTGCCTCCACCGAACTCACGGCCGAGCGGAACAAGCGCGACGTCGTGTTCGTCGATCCAGGTGCCTACATCACACCGGTGGGCGGGACTTCGAGCCGATCGTGAACCGTCCGGACTACGACACGCCGATCACGGCCAAGCAAGTCGATCCGAACTCGGGCCTGGTCCTTCGGACCTTCCCGCGATCGCCTGGACGGTTGGTCTGGCCTGGCGTCCTTCGCGCATTTCACGGTGGTCAACGGCCACGGCGACACCGTCGCCAGCCAGAGACGTGAGCTCTGCCCGTACGCCTCCGTCCGGCTGTCCGACGAGGCCGCTCACATCGGCCTACCCGTTCGGCTGCTACGGGGGCAATCCTTCTTCCGCGGGACGGTCTGGGGCGTCGACATGGGCTGGGCGAGCGCGCTCACCGTGCTACTACTACGGAGGAGGTCTCAGCTGGAAGGCCAAAGGGCGACGCGTACACGATCCGGATCGAGATCGTCCGAGTGGGTCGACTCCTGCTGTCGATCGCGCCGAGCGACGCGCGCGCGAACGCGCAGAGGTGCACGTCTCGCTCCGCGGATCGCGGGACGATGTCGACAACCGGCCACGCAGCCTGCCCGCCGCCCCAGGCCCCGGCCGCCGTCCCCTTCGCCAGCACCCCCGATCGTCACCGAACCCGATCCCGCGACCCCGCCGGACTTCTCTGCGCTCTCCCGGCCTGGGGGGATCGGCCTCAAACGCGGCTACCTCGACTTCGAAGGCGCGCTTACCGAATGGAGACGCGGGGCCCGGGGCCGATGGTGGTCGACGGCGTCCGGTGCGGCGATGCCGAGATCCCACGATGGATGCGTACCAGTACTCTCTTGCCGGGATGGTCCGGCCTGCGGCGGCGGGCGTCAACATCGGTCAGCTCGAGTACCACGCGGGGGCGCCACAACCTGCTGGCATCTCGTCCGACGCCATCCGCTACTCGCTGCTGGATGCCGACAAGGAAGACCATCGCTATCGAGTTCGAAGGATTCCTGGTGCCTCGTGCCCACGGGCCGCGATCGACCTCTCTCGATCCCGAAACGCTTTGGCGACCATTCTGGAACGCCTGCGCCCATGCGTCTCCAGAGCTGTGCAACTCTTCTGCCAGCCGGGCTCCCTCTGTCCGAGCGGTCGTCCCGGTAGGGTGGGGGCGACACCTTACGGCCGAGTGTGTACTTCGACGGGGGCGGAGTTTCGGAACGCATCAGCAGCGTCTGCCGAACGGCCGCTACTACATCCGGACCGAGGTCAATCCGGGTGGGTCCATCCTCGAAGTCACGACGGCCAACGACACCCGCGATGATCGTCTCTTCGTCCGGCTGCGCGGCCGCCCCTGGACCACCGGCGCGACGTCGTGCCGCCGTGGCACGGCATCGACACCGAGCACTACATGCCGCCTACTGCGTGTCGGGCATGAACCGCGCCGGTCCTGCCCCACGCCGCCGGGGGCCCGGCGCAGCTCCAGTAGGTCGCCTCGGGCGGCACGGGGAACCAGGAACGGCGCGAACTTGCTCGTCCCAGCCCCGGCGAGACGTGCACGAACGACCCACCCATCCGGATCAGCCCGGACACCAGGCGCCGGGGCAGGTGCGAGTTCGTGACGAGGGCGCCCACGAGCGGCAGCCGGATCTGACCGCCGTGCGTGTGCCCCGCCACGCACGAACGGGTAGCCGCACGCGGCGATCTCGGGCGCCGAGTCCGGTGAGTGCATCACGGCGATCCCGAACCTCGACGGCGCGCGCCTGGGCGCGACCCGCAGTGGTCCTGGCGCTGGATGTGCGCGTATCGTCCAGACCCAGGGCTCGATCGCCAGCCCGCCGAGCTCGAGCTCCTCGCGCCGGTTGGTGAGGTCCTGCCAGCCGTCCGCGGACAGGAGCTGCGCGCAGCTCGTCCGACCGGCCGCGCCGAGCGCCTGACGAGGTTTCCGCCGGCGGGTGGGGATGAAGTACCGGAGCGGGTTCATCGCGTGCGGGCGTAGTAGTCGTTGGAGCCGAGCACGAACCATGAGGCGAGCCGTCCGCGCGTCTCGCGCACGGCGTCCACGGCGGTCTCGACGGCCTCGGGCTCGGCCAGGAAGTCGCCCGTCACGACGGTGACGTCGGCCCGCGGGATCGAGGCGAGGAACGCGCGCTTGCGCCGATCGGCGGAGACGAAGTGCAGATCCGACAGGTGCAGGACCGTGAGCGACTCCGGACCGTCGGCCGGTAGGATGGCCGAGACCGCGACGCACGAGCCGGTACGCGCGGCGCTCGATCGCGACGCCGTAGGCGATGCACACCACGGCGATGCTTCGCGAGCGCGAGCAGGATGCGGGAGAACACGGGAGGGGAGTCTACGTGGGCGACCCCACGCTGAAGGTCCAGGTGCACGAGCAGATGACCGCGGCCTTGCGGGCCGGGGAGAAGGTCCGTCTCGGCGCGCTCCGCATGCTGGCGTCCTCGATCACCAACCGCGAGAAGGAGGTCATGCGCGAGCTCTCCGACGACGAGGTCCGCGAGGTCGCCGGCAAGGAGGTCAAGCGGCGCACCGAGTCGATCGAGGCGTTCGAGTCCGCCGGTCGCACCGAGCTCGCCGAGAAGGAGCGAGGCCGAACGCGAGGTCCTCCAGCCCTTCGCCCCCGAACAGCTCTCCGACGCCGACGTCGACGCGCTGATCGACGATGCGATCTCGGCGACCGGGGCGACCTCGATGCAGGAGATGGGCAAGGTCATGGGCGCGGTGATGGCCTCGGCCAAGGGCAAGGTGGACGGTTCGGTGGTCCAGCAGAAGGTGCGCGAGCGCCTCGCGGGCTGAGCGCTAGAGCAGGCGTCGAGGAGCGAGTCGGGCAGCAGCGCCGGCGAGGCCATCGCCACCGCCGCCGTCCCGCCACCGTTCCCATTGCCGTTGCCGCTGCCGTTCCCGTTCCCGCCGTTCCCGTTCCCGCCCGTTGCCCTCGAACGTGCCGACGTAGATCGTGACGGTCGCGCCGACGTCGACGACCTTCGAGCCGTCGCCGATCGGGATCTGGTCCACGACGATCCCGTCCAGGTGCCCGTCGTCGACCTGCACGTGTTCGATCGCGGCGACCAGCCCACGCTTCTCCAGCTCGTGCACGGCCTGGGCTTCGGTGAGGACCCGTCAGGCGGGGATGACGACCGGCTCGCCCTTGCCGTCGCTCGACGCCGAGCGTCACCGCGCTCCCGAGCTGGAGCCGGGCGCCGCCGCCGGGGCCTGCGTGAGGACCGTCCCGGCGGGCTCGAACGACTGCACGTCCTCGCGGATCGGCGTGAAGTTCGCATGCGCCAGCTTCCTCTCGGCCTCCTCGATCGGCAGGCCGACGACGTCGGGCACCGGTCCGCTCTCGGGCGGTGGGGGCGCCTCGAAGCCTTCACGGGAAGCCCGCCATCGCCTTGACCATGAAGTCGTGCCAGATCGGCGCGGCCACGGTTCCACCGAACACCGACCCTCCGTAGTACGATGTCCATCGGGATCTGGCCGTTCGCGAACCCGACCCAGACCGCCGTCGAGACCTGCGGCGTATAGCCGGCGAAGTACACGTTCGTGTAGTCCTGCGCGGTGCCGGTCTTGCCGGCCACGGGTCGCCCGATGTTCGCCGCGGTGCCGGTCCCGCAGCACACGACCCGCTGGAGCATCGCGGTCACGAGGTGCGCGATCTCGGGCTTGATCACCTGCTCGCACTCGGGCTGGTGCTGGTACAGGACGCGCTCGGCCTTCGGGGCGTCCTTGGGGACGTTCGCGAACTCGACCCGCCGGACGGCCCACGCGTTGCAGCGCTTGCCGTCGTTCGCGAGCGTCGCGAACGCGGCCGCCATGTCCATCGTGCGGGACCTCCTCGACGCCGAGCGTGATCGAGGGGACCGGGTCCAGGGCGACGGTGATGCCCATCCGGTGGGCGACGTCGACGATGTGCTCGGGCCCGACGTCGAGCGCCAGCTGCGCGAACACCACGTTCACCGAGTCCTGCGTCGCGCTCCACAGGTCCAGGTAGCCGCTGTCGCCGCCGCCCTCGGCGTTGCTCACGCACCCGCTCTCGCTGATCCACCCGGCGAGGTTGCACAGCGGCGACTTCGACGAGTAGACCTTCCCTGCGGGAACCCCTGCTCGAACGCGGCCACCAGCGTGAACGGCTGAACGCCGACCCCACCTGTCGCGTCCCTCGCCAGACGAGGTCGTACTGGTCGCGGTTGTAGTTCTTGCCCGAGAGCATCGCCTTGATCGCGCCGTCGGTCGCGCGGACCGAGACCAGCGAGACGTCGGGGCTGTTCCGGCCCGGGTCGATCGCCGGGCTCGTCGTCGACCGCCTCCTGCGCGTACGTCCTGCCACGAGGGGTCGAGCGACGTAGATGTTCAGCCCGCCCTGGTACAGCGTGTGCACGCGCTGGATCCGCCGCTGTCCGAACGCGTCGAACTGCCCGTCGGCGTTGTCCAGGATCAGGTTCCGGATGTAGTAGACGAAGAACGGCTCGACCTTCTGCTTGAACACCCCGGCGTCGTTCGCGATCCGCAGCGGCTTGGCCTGCGCCTTCGCGGCGGCGGCGGGATCGATCACCCCTGAGCTCCGCCATCCGGTCGAGCACGAGGTTGCGTCGGCCGCTCGCGGCGTCCGGGTGGGCGACCGGGTCGTAGGCGCCGGGGGCCCGGATCACACCGGCGAGCAGGGCGGCCTGCGCGAGCGTGAGGCTCCTTCGCGGTCGTGTGGAAGTAGGTCTCCGGCGGCGGTCTCGATGCCGTAGGCGCCGTTCCCGTAGTACGCCTCGTTCAGGTAGAGCTCGAGGATGTGGTTCTTCGAGTACTTGCGTTCGACGCGGATCGCGAGCGCGGCCTCCTGGAACTTCCGGGCGAAGGTCTGTTCGGGCGAGTCGATCAGCACGTTCTTCACGAGCTGCTGCGTGAGCGTCGAGCCGCCCTGCTCGATGTCCCCGGCGATCGAGGTTCGGTGACGGCGGCGCGCATCAGCGACGGAAGTTGAGCGCGCCGTGCTCGTAGAACGAGTCGTCCTCGATCGCGACGACCGCGTGCTGCGCCACCGGCGCGATCTTGCCGGATCCGGACGTACCGCCGGTTCTCGTCCAGGTAGATCTCGGCCAGGATCGTCTTGCCGTCCGCCGCGTAGATCGTCGAACTCTGCGGCAGGTGGGGGATGGCGGCCCGGCCGACGCCCGCCGCGTCCAGGCGCTCGCGGAACGCGTTCACGCCCGCGCCGGCGGCCCCGAAGATCGGCAGCAACGCCAGCGCGAGCACCACGGCGAACCCCGCCATCACCACGATCAGCACGAACGGGATCAGCGGCGCGATGACCCGGCGGGGGCGGAGTTCGGGAACCCGCACCATCTCGTCGGGGGCTGGGTGGGCTCGTCGGATCTCGGGCGATGCCGAGGTGGTGCCTGCATGGGGGCCCAAAGGATAGCCCGTCGGCGCGGGTACGATGGGGCCCGCATGCGCCGCGTCGCCCCGTTCCTGCTGTTCAGCGCGCTGCTGTGCGCTCTTCCGGGCACCGCGGGCGCCCAGGACACGCCCTCGGTGCTGGTGGCCAAGGTGGACGGTTCGATCGACCGAACGCTGGCCTCGTACCTCGTCGGCTCGGTCGAGGTAGGCCGAACGCACGGGGGGCGACGCTCGTGCTGCAGCTCGACAGCGCGGGGACGCTGGACCAGGACGCCGGTCGCGCTCGCCGAACGGATCCACGACGCGAGCGTCCCGTGATCGTCTGGGTGGGTCCCGCCCCGGCCGAGAGCCGCCGGAGCCGGTCTCCTGTTCCTGTACGCGGCGAGCCTCGGCGCGGTCGCGCCCGGCGCCGGCGTTAGGCCGCTCGAGACCCCTCGACCTGTCGGGCGACGAGCCTCGGATCTCGCAGCGGGAGGTCGAGGCGCTCGCGACCGGGTGGGTCGCAGGATCGAGGCCGCGAGACCCTCGCGCGTTCCCCGACCGTCCTGTGCCGGCCCGGGCCGCGCTCGACGGCCAACATCGCGAGCGTCGCGGCGGTCTCGATCACCGACCTGCTCGCGCAGGTGGACGGTCGCACCGTGGGAACGGCCGACGGCCCGGTGACGCTCCAGACCAAGATCGCGACCTCCGAGGCTGAGCAGCGGGTAACGGTGCGGTTCACCGGACCTCCGGGCCGTTCGATCGGGTGCTCCATGCCGCCGCGTCGCCGACCTGGATCTACGTCCTGCTCGTCCTGGGGCTCGCGGCGCTCGCGTTCGAGGCGACGCAGCCGGGGTTCGGGTTCGCGGGGTTCACGGGGGTCGGGATGCTCGCGCTCGCCACGTACGGGCTCACGTCGTGCCGTTCTCCCGCTCGGGCTCGGGCTTGCTGCTCGGGGGATCGCCCTGCTGACCCTCGACGTGCGTCTGCGGCGCTCGGACCCGCTCACGGTCGCCGGGATGGTGGCGTTCGTCGCGGGCTCGGTGCTGCATCTTCGGGGGCGTCGCCGATGAGATCGACGTCTCGCCGTGGCTGATCGGGTGCTTCTCGGTCGCCGCCCTCCTGTATTGGGGCTTCGGTCTGACCGTCGCGATGCAGTCCCGAGACCGGCTCACCTCCACCCAGCGCGGCCTGGTCGGGCTGGTCGGCGAGGCACGGGTGAGCTCAAGCCCGACGGGCCGGTGTTCGTGAAGGGGGCGCTCTGGCGGGGCCGGAGCTCGGACGGGCCGATCCCGGCGGGGAGCCGATCCGCGTGCGTGGGGTGGACGGCCTGATCCTCAGGGTCGAGCAGGAGCCCCCGGCCGCCCGGGGCCCGACCTGCCGCACGAGGCCTAGGCGGCCCGAGCCCGCTCCGGGCCTCCCACGGCTGTTGCGATTCCCTGGCGGTTGCCCGGTCGAGCAACCCTCGGAATCCTCGGGACGTTCAGTTACGAAAGACCTATCGAAGGCATCGGACCGAGAGCGAACCCGGTGGTGGAACGGATGCGCGCCGGCTGGACCTGGGGCTGGCAGTTCGACGGAGCGTGCAGGGGCGAGGACTCGTCCCTGTTCTTCGCGCCCAGCTACTTCGAGAAGCGCGAGGAGAAGGCCGCCCGCGAGGTCAAGGCCAGGCGCCATCTGCACCGCCTGCCCGGTCCTCGCAACCCTGCCTCGGGTACGCCCTTCGGGTCCGCGAGCCGCACGGGATCTGGGGCGGCCTCAACGAGTACGAACGGCGTCAGCGCCTCCGCCAGCAGGCCCTCCAGGCCGGCTAGGCACCTCGACCACCCGTTTCTGCCACCATCCCTCGGTCGGCCGCGCCGGCGGTCGATCGCGTGATCCTGGCTGTGTTTCTGGCCGAAGGAGGATGGTCCCGTGATCGAGGAACGGCTCGCCGAGCTCGGCATCGAGCTCCCGCCGCCCCGCAGCCCGTCGCCTCCTACATCCCCGTCAAGGTCGTCGGCGACCTCGCCTGGGTGGCGGGTCAGGTGCCGATGCAGGACGGGGCGGTCACCGTCTCCGGCTCGGTGGGTTCGGACGTGACCACCGAGGAGGCGAACGCGGGCGCTCGCCGCTGCGCGATCCAGGCGCTCTCGGCGCTCCGCGCGGCGCTCGGGAGCCTGGACCGGGTCACGGGGGTCGTGAAGGTCGGACGTGTTCGTCGCCTCCGCGCCGGGGTTCACCGACCAGCCGGCGGTCGCGAACGGCGCGAGCGACCTGTTGGTCGAGGTCTTCGGCGACGAGGGCCGCCATGCCCGGGCGGCGGTCGGGTCCCCGAGCTCCCGCTCGGCGCGGCCGTCGAGGTGGCGCTCCTGGTTCAGCTCGGCTGAGCCGGAGACTCGTCCGCACCGGTCGCGGCGCCGCGCGCGAACCGGAGGTCGCCCGAACGCCGGGTGACGCCGGCCCGGTCCAGATGCTCGGCGAGCGGGACGGCGTACTTCCTCGACGTGCCGAGCCGTTCGCGGAGCGCGCTCACGGTGATGCCGTCCGAGCCTGCCTCGCGGACGATCGCCCCGCGCGTTCGACGAGCTCGCGGGTCAGCGACGAGCTCGGGTGAGATCCGCACGATCGCACCCGAGCGCAGCGGCCGCGTCCAGGACACCGGCGGCGACCCCGACGCGCGGAGCTCGGCGATCGTCGGCGGGGTCGGTTCGGCGCTGCGAACGACGTCCACGAGCGCGGCGACTCGTCGCCGCCGCCGGCTCGATGCGACGCGAGCCGAACCGCGGCGCCCTCCCGGACGAGCGCACCCTCGGTCTCGAGCCGGTCGATCGCGGCGTCGGCGAGCTCGAGATCGCGCGGCGCCCCCGATGCGGCGAACGCGTCCGCGACCGATCGCCGGACCGTCGCGACGTCCTGCCCGGCCGCGGCGGGTTCCTCGGCGTGGAACGCCGCCAGCCGTGCCGCGACCGCCGCGCCGACCCCGTCGAACGTCTCTGCGATCGACCCACCACCCGCCCAGCCAGTATCGCGCCGTCCACGTCATCGGGCGCGAGACCCAGGATCGACCGGACGTCGTCGACCCGGCACCGCCCGGCGTTCGGCGACCAAGAGGGCCGGGAGCTCGGCGCGCGATGCATGCGCCCTCGCCTCGAGACGTGGCGTCGGCGCCGGGCCTGCGCGCGGCGCGGCGGCGCGGTGTCGAGGACGACCCCGCCGGCGCATCGTTCGCCGCCGTCCCGACTCGCGCAGGACGAACCGGTCGCCCACGTCGAGGACGAGCGGCTCCGACAGCGTGATCCTGACGAAGGCCCCGTTCGGCAGGCACCTGCTTCACGTCGTACGGGCGGATCCGCGCGTCGCGTTCGGCCGCGCGCCGCGTGCAGCTTGAACGCGCCGCGCGACGCGATCGGACGGTCGAGCGATCGGACCGGTTCGATGCGCGCCTCGAGGACGGACGTGGCGGTCCACAGGCCGGCCGGGGCGAGGACCTCGCCCGCGCGATGCGCGCGCGCTCGGCGGTGAGGTTGGCCGCGACCCGGGAGACTGGCGACGCGCTCCCGACGTCACGGTGGTGCGTCTGGAGCCCGCGGACCCTCTGCCCGGTCCCGGACGGCAGGAGCTCGACCTCCGCGCCGGTCGTGAGCGGCCGCCGGTGAGCGTCCCCGTCACGACGGTGCCCGAACCCTTGATCGCGAGAACACGCGGTCGACGTGCAGGCGGGGGCGCCCTTCGCGCTCGGGCTCGGGGCGCCGGCGACACGCATCGAGCGCGGCGACGAGCTCGCCGAGCCACCTCGCCGGTCGCGGACGAGCACGCGACGATCGGCGCGCCCTCGAGCGGCAGTGCCCCGGACGCGTTCGGTCACCTCGGCTCGGGCGCGCTCGAGCTCCTCGGCGTCGACGAGATCGCGCTTGAGTGAGCGCGATCACGCGCGTGCCGTGCGCCCGAGGACGCTCGACGATCTCGAGGTGCTCCTCCGGTTGCGGCTTCCACCCCTCGTCCGCCGCGACCACGAACAGCAGCGAGGCGGATCGGCCCGACGCCGGCGAGCATCGTGCGGACGAACCGCTCGTGGCCCGGCACGTCGACGAACCCGAGCTCGCGCCCGAGGAGCGTGCACCACGCATGCCGAGCTCGATCGTCAGGCCCCGGCGCTTCTCCTCCTCGAGACGATCGGGGTCCATCCCGGTCAGACGCGTGACGAGGCTCGACTTGCCGTGGTCGACGTGGCCGGCGGTCGCGACGACGAAGCCGGCGTCGGGTGGTGCATCGGGCGCCGTGGCGCTGAGCGTTCAGTCATCGGGCAGGTCGTCGCCCTCGAGCGCGTAGCGGACGGCTCGGACCAGGTCGGGCATCGCCTCGGGCGACACCGTCCGGAGGTCGAGCAGCACGCCGCGTTCGGTGACCCGGCAGAACACCGACGGCGAACCGGTGCGGAGGCGCGGCCGCCATCGCGTTGGGTTCGGGGACCCGGATCTCGACGCCGAACGACGGGATGCCCGTCCCCGGCAGCGCGCCGCCGCCCACCGCGGACTCGCACGCGATCACGTGCGCGCCCTCGAGGTCGCCGTCGAGCGCCATCAGCGAGCTCGTCCGCGCGGTGCCGCACGTGCGCCGGCGGCTCGCGGAGCATCGTCCACACGGGAGCTCCGAACCCCGGCCGTGGGCGTGTTGCGCCAGGACGGACTCGAGCGCGGCCACCTGCATCTTGTCGACGCGCACGGCGCGCGCGATCGGGTGCCGCCGGAGACGCTCGACCAGCTCGCCGCGTCCGAGCACGATCCCGGCCTGCGGCCCGCCGAGCAGCTTGTCGCCCGAGAACACGATGAGGTCGGCCCCGTCGGCGAGCGCGTCGGCCGCGCTCGGCTCGTCCGCCGTGGCGCCCGGGACGCGTTCGAGCAGGCCCGGAACCGAGGTCGTACGACGAAGGGGACGTCCGCCTTGCGCGCGATCGCGGCCAGGTCCTGGCGCTGGGCGTCGAGGCGAAGCCCACGACGCGGTAGTTGCTGGGATGCACCTTGAGGATCAGCGCGGTCCTGTCGGTCAGCGCCGAACGGTAGTCGGCGCTGCGCGTCCGGTTCGTCGTGCCGACCTCGACGAGCCGCGCGCCCGACGCCGCCGATGATGTCGGGGATCCGGAACTCGCCGCCGATCTCGATCAGCTCGCCGCGCGAGACCAGGACGCCCTTGCCGCGCGCCAGCGACGCGAGGGCGAGCAGCAGGGCCGCGGCCCCGTTGTTCACGACCAGCGCGTCCTCGGCGCCGGTCATCGAGGTGAGCAGTCGCTCGGCGCGCGTCGAACGCCGGCCGCGCGCCCCGGACTCGCGGTCGACCTCGGATCGACGTAGCCCTGTCCGGCCCGCGCCGCCGCGGCCGCGGCCCGTTCCGGCAGCGGCGCCCTGCCGAGACCCGTGTGGAGCACCACGCCGGTGGCGTTGATCACGCGGACCAGGCCGGAGGCGGTCCCCGACGCCAGCGCGAGCGCCCGCGCGAGGATCCGTCGTCGGGCGGGGGCAGCGAGCGCCCTCCTCGGCGGCCTGCCGGACCTGTTCGAGCGTCACCGAGAGCGCGTGCTTGACCAGCGGCCGGCCGAAGGTGCCGATCGCGCGCCGCCCCGGTTCGGAGCGCAGGAGCGCGTCCACCGAGGGGATGCGTCGGCGGGGTTCGGGGCCTGCATTCGGGCCAGCGTTCGAGGTGGCGTTCCCCGTGCGGTCGCGTTCGGCGCGGGCCATGGGGCGCCAGCCTACTACCGGGGCCGCCGCCTGCCTCTCCGGCGCGTTGGTCGCTGCCGCCCGTCCGTGGCAGGATGGAGACGGTGGATACCGAGGAACGCGCCGCCTTCACCGCCGCCTCCGAGAACTGGATGGTCCGGGGCGGCGGGCTCGATATCGAGATCGTGCCGCCGGGGACGCTCGCGACCCAGGAGATGATCCTCAACATCGGGCCGCAGCACCCGTCGACCCACGGCGTGCTCCGCATCATCCTCGAGCTCGACGGCGAGGTCATCACGCGCGCCGAGCCGGTCATCGGGTACATGCACCGCGGGGCCGAGAAGCTCGCCGAGTACCGGGACACACGCCAGGTGCTCGTGCTGATGAACCGCCACGACTGGCTCTCGGCGTTCAACAACGAGCTCGGCTGGATGCATCGCGGTCGAGCGGCTCGCCGGGATCGAGGTGCCCGAACGCGCGAACTGGATCCGGACGATGCTCGCGGAGTGGAACCGCATCCTGAACCACCTGATGTTCATGGGTTCGTACCCGCTCGAGCTCGGCGCGATCACGCCCGATCTTCTACGCGTTCATCGAACGCGAGCTGATCCAGGGGCTCATGGAGTCGGCGACCGGCGGGCGGATGCACTTCTCCTACGTCCGGGCCGGCGGCCTGAAGGACGACCTGCCCCGTGGGGTGGCTGAAGCAGTCCGCCGACGTGCTGAAGCAGGTGCGCGCGAAGCTCGAAGGACTTCGAGAACCTCGTGATGGGCAACGAGATCGTCTTCGCGCGGACCAGAGGGCATCGGAGTCATCCCGCCGGAGACGGCGATCGCGCTACGGATGCTCGGGGCCCGACGCTGCACGCGAGCGGCGTCGCGATGGATCCGCGCAAGGACGAGCCCTACGCGAAGTACGGCGAGGTGGAGTTCGACGTCCCGATCGGCCGCAACGGGGACTCGTACGACCGCCTGTGGGTCCTGGTCCAGCGCATGCACGAGTCCTGCGCGATCATCGAGCAGTGCATGGAAAGCTGCCCGCGGGCGACTACATCGCGGGCGAAGCTGCCGAAGAAGCTCTCGCTCGAGGGCGAGGACGTACGTTCGGACGGAGAACCCGCTCGGGATGATGGGGTACTACGTCGTCGGGAACGGGAAGAAGGAGCCGTACCGGCTCAAGATGCGGACCCCGTCGTTCTCGAACATCTCGGTGTTGCCCGCGATGCTGCCGGATCGCTCGTCCCGGACCTGATCGCGCTGCTGGGCTCGATCTTCTTCGTGGTGGGCGACGTCGACCGTTAGCTAGGTCTGGCGGTTGAACCACACGCCGCCCGGGCCGTAGTAGCTCAGCCCCTCGCCCCAGACGCCGACCGTGTGGCCGTCGCTGGTGATCGCGATCTCGCCGTAGTCCCCGTACGCCTCGTCGAACCCGGTCGGGTGCTTGTGACACGGTGCCCGACGTCGCGTCCGAGAGCTTCTCGCGGGTGCTCCAGGTCGCCCCCAGGTCGTCGGTCGTCCGGTACCAGACCTGCCACCGGTGGTTGCGTCTGCGCCATGAACCACACCCGGGCGCCGTCGTTGCCGTCGCCGACGGCCGCGGGGAACGCGGCGTTGACGCCGTCCTCTCGAGCAGCGTGACGCGGTCGCTCCACGTGAGGCCGCCGTCCGTCGAGGAGCGGGCGTAGACGGTCTGGGGTCCGAAGGGCGTGCTCGCCCCGTTGTAGACGATCACCGAGATCGCCGTCCTGATCGGCGACGAGCGACGGTCCGCTGTCGTAGAAGTCGCCGTAGCACGACCGCGACGTGCACTCGGTCCCGAGCTCGAGCTCGTCGACGACGAGCTCGGACCAGGTGACGCCCTCGTCATCGGACGCGAACACGTGGATCCTTCTGCACGCCCTCGGCGGCGTGATCGGGGCCGGTGTAGGAGAAGCTGACCTGGCCGAAGACGATGCGCCCGTCCGGGAGCACGGCGCCGCCGTAGTCGAAGTAGTACCGGTCGCTGTCGGCGATCTTGGTCGTGGACCACGTGACGCCACCGTCGTGCGACACCGCCGAGTACGCGTCGCCGCCCGTCGGCCCGTTGAACTGCACGTAGACGTCCTGCCCGTCGGGGCTGACGGCCAGGCTCGGCTTGTCGCCCCACTTCACGTCGGGATGGATCCACGTGGGCTTGCTCCAGGTCGCGCCGTGATCGGTCGAACGCGCGAACTGGATCCTGAACCCGTTCATCCACACCGCGACGACGTCGCCCGTGTCGGGGACGACCTCGATCAGCGGGTCGAACTGCCCCCGGATGCCCTTGCAGCGGCACAGGAAGCGTTCGGGCTGCCAGGTCGCCCCGCCGTCGTCGGAGACGTGGAGGATCATGCGGGGTCGGGGCAGCCGTTCGCGCACGCGTCCTCGCCGCCGTAGCGGTTGTGCAGGATGTAGACGTACGGGGCGTTCGGGTCGGCGGCGATCGAGGCTCCCCAGTCGTTGCCGGTCCGGTTCACGATGCGCTCGCCGGCCCAGCCGGGCGAGGGGTCTCGGTGGATGTCCTCGACGATGCCGACCGTCCCCGCTTCCGTCGCGGCCTCGAGCGCCTCCGTGCGCTCGTCGACGCCCTCCTGCTGCTCCGCGATCTCCTCGGTCAGGCCCTCGTCGACCGGCTCGTTCGCCCGAGCGCGTGGCGCGCTCGGTGCCCTCGAGGACGTGCACGCGGACAGGATCACGGCCGTCAGCGCCAGGGCGACGATCGCGGTCCGGGGGCTCGGCAGACGGCGGGCGGGTTCGCATCGCTGTCGAACCTATCGCACCTCGGGGCGTTCGGCGTCGCGTGCGCGCGCGCGCGCGAGCCACGGGGCTCGGGGAGCCCCTCGGTCGCGAGCACGAGCCACCAGAACCCGCCGAACCGCGAGGGGTCGGTGAGCAGGCTCGCCCGGCTGCGTTCCTCCCACACGCGCACCGCCTCGGCGTCGCGTCCCGCCCGCTGGAGCTCGGTCTGCGTCGCCCGCATCGTCTGCTGCCACCGATCGTGGCCGAGGGCGCGCAGGGCCGCCTGCTGGGTCACGGGCTCGAACGCCGGCAACCCGACCGAACGCGCGCGGTCGGCGATCATCGAAACGTCGACGCCCGCGGTGATGTCGGTCCCACCCGGATCCGCGAGGACGTCCGCGACCTCCCGGTGCTCGCGGTACCCGTGCACCGGCCCGGCCGGACCCTCCACGCTGCCGTAGTCGATCAGCAGGACGTAGCCGCGCCGGAGCGCCAGCGCGAGCGCCCGAGGAGCGCGAACGCCCGACCGGCACGGTCGTCTCCTCGTCCGGCTCGAGCCGCGGGGGTGGGCCCGAGGCGTTCGACCACGGCACCTCGATCTCGACCAGCGACGCGCCCCGCGCACCGACCCGGACCTCCTTCGGGCCGTCGGGTCGGCCGCGCACCGGGACGAACGGCAGGTTGTCCAGGACCTCGTTCGCGACCACCACGCCGTCGAACGGATCCAGCTCGCCGAGCGCGGACGCCGTGGCGAACCCGCGTGCGCCGAGCGCGGCGCGGGCGCCCGCGCTGATCTCGACGCCGGTGTAGGCGGGTCGTGGTGCTGGCAGCTCGTCGAACGCGGACGAGAGCGCCTCGGCGAACGTGCCGTCGCCGGCGCCGAGCTCGACGACGGGGAGCGGCTCGGGCTCGCCGAGCGCGAACCATGCGTCGAGCAGCGCGTCGCGGACGCAGTGCGCGAACACGAACGGGTGCACGTGCGGGCTGGTCACGAAGTGCTCGGTCGGCGCCCACCGGCGGGGTCTCGAAGAAGCCGCCGGGGCCGTACAGGGCGATCTCCATGTACTCGTCGAACCCGATCGGGCCGTGGTCCTCGATCGCCGCCCGCACGCGTCGCGCCACCGGGTCGCTCACGGTCCAAGCCTAGTGACCGCGGCCCTCCGCCGCGGTCCGCCGGATGTCGGTGCTGCAGGTGCGTGCGAGGATGCCGCTCGTGGACGACGAGATCCGCGAGGCGGCGTCGGCCGTGGTCGCGCGCGATGCTGAGGAGGGGCTCGAGGTGCTGGTGCTGGAGCGGAGCGCCGCGAGCCGCTTCCTGCCCGGCTACGTGGCGTTCCCCGGGGGCTCGACCGACGAGGAGGACCGGAGCTCGCGCGGCGGTGGTTCCGGGACGCCGGAGGAGCGCGCCGGGCGTGCGCGATCCGCGAGCTGATCGAGGAGGTGTCGCTGGTCCTCACGAGGTCGGGGCTCGGGCAGGGCGACGGGCTCGGCGGCGTGGACGCCGCCCCGCCGTCGGCCGACCAGCTGCCCGAGATCGCGCACTGGGTCGCGCCGCCGAGCGTCCCGGTCCGGTTCGACGCGCGTACTTCGCGGTCCGCGCGTCGGAGGAACTCGACCCCGTGCCCGACGGCGGCGAGACCGCGGACGCGTGGTGGGTCTCGCCGGCCCGGCTCCTGCAGGACTGGACGGCGGGCCGTCGCCGGCTCTACTGGCCGACCTTCTTCACGGTGACCGAGATCGCCGGCTGCCGTTCGGTCGACGACCTGTTCGGACTCACGATCGCCACGCGGGAGCCCGACGCCGACGAGCTCGAGCGGCTCCCGCGCTCGACGTTCTGGCAGGACTGATCGCGATGCGCGTGCTCCGCGTCCTGGCGCCGAACCCTGGCATCCGCGAGCTCGAGGGGACGAACACGTGGATCGTGGGGGACGCGCCGGCGCTCGCGATCGACCCCGGCCCCGACGACCGCGGCCATCTCTCGACGAGGTCGCGCGGACCGCGGGTTCGGTCGGCGCGATCGCGCTGACCCACGATCACCCGGACCACGCGCCCGGCGCGCTCCCGCTCGCGTCGATGACCGGGGCGCGGGTGTATCGCGGCCAGCCGGCCGAGGGGCCAGCGGAGGTGATCGAACGGATCCGCGACGGCGAGCGGGTGTCGGCCGGTTCGGTTTCGCTGGGGGTGGTCGCGACGCCCGGCCACACGGCCGACCACGTCGCGTTCTTCGATGCGCGCACGCGGCTCGCTGTTCACGGGCGATGCCGTCTTGGGCCGGGGCACCAGCGTGATCGATCCCCCGAGGGCGATCTGGCCGCCTATCTGCGTTCGCTGCGCCGGATGCGGGAGCTGGGGCCGAGGACGATCTACCCGGGGCACGGTCCGGTTGTCCTTCGCGCGCTCGCCAAGCTCGACGAGTACCTCGACCACCGGACGATGCGGGAGGAACAGATCCTGACCGCGCTCGGGGACGCGTCGACGCACCCCGGAGGAGCTGGTCACCGAGATCTACGCGGACTACCCGCCCGAGCTGCACGAGCTCGCCGAGCGCTCGGTGCTCGCGCACCTGCTCAAGCTCGAGGTCGAGGGTCGCGCCGACAAGCGCATGAAGGCCGGCGTCGTCCGGTGGTCGGCGATCGAACCGCGTTCGTGCGAAACGGTGCGGCCGACCGGTCCGAGGGCGGGTGCGGCTGTGCGGCTCGTGCACGGTCGCGGTGCTCCAGGAGTAGGTCGCTCCACTCGGCACCGCCAGCGCGCGTCACCGCTCCGCGGCGTCCCGCAGCGCGTCGGGATCGGTGCGATCACGAACCGTCCCCACCCGAACGGATGACGCCCCGCGCCGCGAGCGCGCCCACCGTCCGGTTCACGGATTCGCGCGACGCCCCCACCATCCGCGCGAGCTCGTCCTGCGTGAGCGGGATCCGGAGCCGCACGCCGTGGGGACCCGGCACGCCGTGGTCGTCGGCGAGCTCGCGCAGGCGCCCGACGACGCGGCGGGGCAGGTCGGCCGCCATCGCGTCCTCCAGCGCGGCCGAGGTCCGGTGCAGCCGCGCGGCGATCAGACGCAGGAGCTCCTCCGCCGTCGCCGGCGTGCGTTCGAGCATGGCCCGCATCGACGGGATCGGCAGGGCGAGCACGGTGGTGGGCCCTACGGCCTGCAGCGCGGACGAGCGACGGATCGCCCAGGAGGGCCGACTCGCCGAACAGGTCACCCCGGCACAGGAGCCCGACGACGATCTCGCGCCCCGAGGTCGTCACCGAGGAGAGCCGAACGGCGCCGGCCGTCACCAGGAACAGGCTCGACACGCGGTCGCCCTGTCGGACGATGACCTCGCCGTGAGGGAGCCGGCGGGTCACGCCGCCCTCCGTTCGGTCGAGCGCAACCCCCACGCGGCGACCCTAGCGCCACCCGCCGACACGGCTCCGGCGGTCCGGCCGGCCTTCGACAGCCCACGCCGGCCGGGGTAGGCTGCGCTTCCCAACGCCGCCGGACCGAAGGACAGGACCAGACGGACAGGAGAAGGCCGTGACCGTTCGGGGCACGAGATGCGCTCGCACAGGTGCCGCTGTTCGCCGGCATGCCGCCGCGCTTCCTGAAGCGGCTCGCCGACAAGATGGACGAGCAGCGGTTCATGGAGGGCGCGACGATCGTCCGCCAAGGGGAGCCCGGCGACATCTTCTACGTGCTCGTCGAGGGCGAAGCCAAGGTCAAGGACGCGAACGGACGCACGCTGTCCCGCCTGATCCCCGGTGACTTCTTCGGCGAGATCTCGCTGATGGACGGCGGTCCGCGCACCGCGACGGTCGTGCGCCGAGACCAACCTGACCACGCTGGCGCTCTCGCGCAAGGACTTCTCGGCCCTGCTCCGGTCGGAGCCGAAGGTGACGGTCGGCCTGCTCAAGCACGCCTCCGCGCTGCTCCGGCGGCTCGAACGCCCCGCCGCCGGCTGAGCGTTGCGCGCCGAGCTGTCCCGTCCCGACGACCCGGGTCCGTCGTCGCCGTCGCGACGTGGTCGGACGGGCGCCCGCACCTGGAGGTGCTCGACCCGTCGGTCGAGGGTCTCGACACGCTCCTGCGGCCGACACCCGTCGTGGTCGACGACCCGTCGCTCCGACCCCGGGGACGAGCGGCGACGTGCTGCTGGAACCCGGATCGTCGGCGTGGTTCCGGGCGGCCCTGCTCACGCGCGCCGAGCCGCTCGGTCTGCACGTCCGCTTCGTTGCCTCGCGGATCGTCGGCGGCTGGGATCCGGCCGCGTCGTACCGGTCGTTCGAGGAGCAGATCGAGCGGCTGGCCTCGTCCTGACCTACGGGTTGGCGGCGACCCACTCCTTGCCCGCGTCGCAGAACGGGCGGAAGTCGCAGAACCGGCAGTGCGTTCCCGGCGTGGGTTCGAACGCGGCCGCCCCGATCCCGCGGAGCCACAGCCCGATCCGGTGTCGTACGCCTTCGACATCGTCCACGGCATAGGAGCGTTCCTCGCCGGTCCTCAGGTAGAAGTACGTCAGCTTCAGATCCTCCGGGGTCTTCCGCCAGACCTCGATGCACGCCAACGCGTACAGATCCAGTTGGACCCGGCCGAGCGGGTCGTCCTGCGGCGGCACCTGCCCCGTCTTCCAGTCGACGACCTCCCAGCGTCCGTCCGGAAGGCCGTAGATCGCGTCGATCCGTCCCTCGATCGCGATGCCCTCCAGCGGCAGCAGGAACGGTCGCTCCGCGAAGAGCGGGACCATCTCGCCGAAGCGGCTCTGCACGAAGGCCTTCCGGAGATCCTCCTGCCTGCCGGGGGTCCCGGCGAGCTCCTCGACGGTCACGTCGGGTTCGTCCTCGACCTCCAGCAGGGTGGCCTGCCCGCGCGACTTCATCTCGATCCAGCGGTGGATCTCGGTGCCGATCCGGGCGCTCGGGCCGGCGAACCTCGGGAGCGGGCGGACGGAGGACCAGTAGTAGAGCTTCGGGCACCGCGCGTAGCCGATCAGTCCGCCGACCGACACGGTGGACGGTCGAGCCGGACGTTCGTCCACCTCCGCCTCCTGTGCTCGCAGATGCGTGGCCAGCGTACGGCGCGCGGCCGACGCCTCGTCGAACGCCGCGCGCTCGTCCGCGGACAGGGCCTCGAGCGAGGAGGCCGCGACGCCGCCGCGTTCGCGCGCCGCGAGCGCGGTCCTGCGCCAGCCCTCCGGGAACAGCTCGTCGCGGTCGTCGGGGCGCGCCGGCCCCGGCCACGGCTTGACGAACCGCTGCCGGTACCCCTCGAGCGGGTTGGTCCGGTCGGCCTCGGCGTCCTCCGCGTCGGGCTCGTCGGCGGGCCAGACCGTCTCCGCCGCCCTGGCGCGCCCACTTGAGCAGCTCGACCAGGAACCGCCCGATGCCCTTGGCCATCAGGTTCTCGCCGTACCAGTTGGCCGACGAGACGAACAGGTGCTGCTTCGCGCGGGTGAGCGCCACGTAGCAGGTGCGGCGCTCCTCGGCGACCTCCTGTTCGCGCAGGGCGTCGGTGAACGCCTTCATGTTGTCGTCGAAGCTCGGCAGCAGGTCGCGATCGCGCCGGAGCTCGACGTCGAGCGAGCTCCCCTTGCGTGCCGGGTTCTGCTGCACGCGCGCGTCAGGGAACAGGCCGTGGGCGAGCCCCGGGACGAACACCGCCTCGAACTCGAGTCCCTTGGCCGCGTGCACCGTCATCACCTTCACCGAGTCGTCGTCGCTCGGCTGGACCGGGTTCCACTCGCGGTCGTCGTCGATCGAGTCCAGATGCTCGAGGAACGCCCCGGAGCGTGAGCTCACCGTCGACGGGCTGGAACGCGTGCACCTGCTCGAGGAACGCCGCGAGGTTGCGTCGCCGCGCGAGCGCCATCGGCTGGTCCGCGGCCGAATCGAGCTCGGCCAGCAAGCCCGGTCCGGCGGATGATCTCGGCGAAGGAACTCGCCGACCGGTCGCCGCGCCGCCACGCGGAGCGCGTCGAGAGCTCGTCGCTGCGGAACTCGGCCAGCCGAACGCGGCCCTCGTCGGTGAGTCCCTCGATCTCGTCCAGGCGTTCGAGCGCCTCGGCCATCGAGGAACGGGTGGTCCTCCAGCAGGTCGTCGTCCTCGTCGAGCGCCAGGTCGGCCAGCAGCTTGCGGAGCTCGCCGCCGCTGGTCCGGGACCACGCGGCCAGGACCCCGAGGTCGCGCAGCCCGACGCGATACCGGGGCCCGGTCAGGATCCGCGCGAGCGCGACGCCGTCGCGCGGGTCCTCGATCGCGCGCGCGTAGGCGAGCACCTCGACGATCTCGGGGAGGTGGATCAGCCCCGCGAGGTTCACGAACTCCGCCGGCACCTCCATCGCGCCGAACGCCAGTTGCAGCGCCTCGAACAGCCGGTGGGTCCGGCACAGGACGGCCATGTCGCGCCAGGCGACGCCCTCGGCGTGGAGCGCGTGCGCGCGCTCGGCGACGCCCTCCGCCTCCGCGATCTCGTGCTCGTAGCGGGCGACCTCGACGTGTCCCGCGCCGTTGCGGTCCCACGGCGCGCAGCAGCTTGTCGGGGTCGGGGCGCTGGTTCGCCGGCAGCGCGTCGATCACGCGGTCGGCCGCCTCGAGGATCCGCGCACCGGAGCGGAAGTTCGTGTACAGCGGGAGCTGCGCGGACTCGTTCCCGTCCGGGAGCAGGAACTCCGCGCGGAAGTGCAGCAGGTTCCACAGGCTCGCGCCGCGCCACGCGCGTAGATGTTCTGGTCCGGGTCGCCGACCGCCGTCACCGGATGGCCGTCGCCGAACACGGCCCGCATCAGCACCGCCTGGGCGTGGTTCGTGTCCTGGTACTCGTCGAGCAGCACGGCCCCGAACCGCTCGCGGTAGGCCTTGCCCACCTCCGGGTGGTCCGACGCGATGCGGACCGCGTGCGCGATCTGGTCGCCGAAGTCGATCACGCCGAGCTCCGCCTTCAGGTCGCGGAACACCCGAACCGCGCGGGCGATCTCGATCCGCTCCCGCGCGGCCGCGAAGGGCTCCGCCGACTTCGCCTTGCCGAGCGCGTCCGAGCTTGCCCTCGACGTGCTCGATCACGGTCTCGGGTTCGACGAGGTGGTTCTGGAGCTGCTGGTCCAGATCCAGGATGTCAGCCGACGATCGCGGGCTGCCACCGCGTGTGCAGGCGTCTCGAACGTCATCCGGTCGAGCACCCGGGCCGCGATCTCGCGCGCGCTGCGCCTGGCTGAGCACCCGCTGGCCGGGTTCGAGCCCGATCAGCATCCCGTGGCGTTCGAGCACCTGGGCGGCGAACGCGTGGTAGTTCGAGATCTCGGGTTCCTCGCCCTCGTCCAGCTCCAGGGTCCGAGCGCCGTGCGCATCTTGAGGATCAGGTTCTCGGTGGCCGTTGTTCGTGAACGTGAGGCAGAGCACGTTGCCCGGCATCACGCCCTCGTGATCCGGCCGGCCAGGCCCCGTCGCGACCATCGCGAGGTAGATCACGCGTGCGGCCATCACCGACGTCTTCCCGATCCGGCGCCGGCCACGACGACGCAGGGTTCGAGCAGGCCACGAGATCGCGGTCCACTGTTCGGGCGTGGGTTCGCCACGCGCAGGAAGTCGACCGATCGGTCTGCGGGTAACGGCTCGGTCATGAGCCGGCCACGACCTCGACCGGCGCGGTCGCGGGCGGCTCGACCGGGAACACCGCGCCGCCCTGCGGGTAGCCGCGTGCAGAGCGTCTGGAACCGGCAGAAGAAGCAGCTCGCCTTCGTGTTCGCGACGTACCGGCGCTCTGCGTTGAGCTCGCGGATGCGATCGGATCAGCTCGGTGAGCCGGTCGCGCATCCGCGCCATGTAGTCCTCCTCGACGTCCTCGCGAGACCGACCACGCCTTGACGTCGAGCGCGGGATCCGCCTTCTTCCCGCCGAGGAACGCGAGCTCGACCGCCTGCACCGGCCGGTGCTCGGCCAGCTCGTCGTCCTCGTTGACCGCCAGGTAGTAGATGCCGAGCTGCAGGCTCCTCGGCGAGCTTGGGCGCGCTGTCCGAACGCCCGGTCTTGTAGTCGGTGATCCGCGTGCCGCCCTCGGGCACTGGGCCGATCCGGTCGATCTTGCCGCGGATCGGGCGCCCTCGAACTCGAACGCGAACCCGCGCTCGGTCGCCGTCGCCGGCGGCTCCGCCGTAACGTTCGAACCAGTTCCGGATCAGGACCGTCTTGGCGTTCGCGCGCTCGGCCTCCGGAGATCGCGTAGGACGGGAACCGGGTCTTCTCCCACCGCTCGTCAGGGGCGCGTTCAGAACGCCTCGGGCGTGCGCTCGACCTCGCCGCGCTCGCACCCCCTCGATGATCGAGTGCACGAGCTTGCCGCACCCAAGCCTGGTAGCCGCCGCGCGGATCCAGCCCGAGCTCGCTGGACAGCACGAACTGCAGCTCGCAGTTCTCGAGCGTCGACAGCCGCGAGTACGACAGCGAGAGGGCGTCCTCCACCACCGCGGACAGGTCGGTCCACTCGCGCTGGAACCACCACGCGGCAGGGTCGTCGCCGAGCGCGAGCAGCCCGTCAGGCCCGCGAGCCGCTCGGCCGCCGGCGCGCGTTCGAGTCGCCGAGCCCGCGCCGCCACGCCGAGGCACGCCTCGAACGTCGACACCGGCTCCGCGAACGGCGCGGCCGGAACGTCGCGCCACGGCAGACCGAGCTCCTCGACGAACCGCGAGGTCAGCGTCACCGAGGACTCGTCGCCGTGCGGATCCGGTCGCGGTCAGCACCACTCGGCGCCCGCGCGCGCAGGCGGGCCATCCCGAACAGGCGGCGCTCGTCGGCGAGCCGTCGCCGGTTGACCTCAGGAACGCGCGATCGCGCCCTCGAGCGTCGCGAGATCGAACATCGGCTCGGGCCGGGACAGGCTCGGGAAGTCGCCCTCGAGCGCGTCGAGCACGATGACCGTGTCGAACTCCGCGACCGGCGGCCGCGTGCGCCGTCAGCACCTGCACCTCGTCGTGGCTGCTCTCGTCGCCCGCCGCGAGGGTCGGCGCACCCTCCGCCGCGCCGAGCGAGAGCAGGAAGGCCTCGGTCGACGGGTCGGCCGCCGTGCCCGCGGAGCGCGACGGCGTCCGAGGCTCGACCACCGCGTCGAGGTCGACGAGCGCGTGGTGGTCGGTCTCGGCCCGCTCCACGCAGGTCGGCTGCGAACAGGGAGCTCCGAGCCAGAGCACGCGGAACGCATCGAGGCTACACGAGGCGTGGACGGCCTCGGCCGCGTTTCGAGGACGCCCGCGAGCGCTCGCAGCGCTTCCGCGTCCTCGGGTTCGGCGAGGTCCGTGCAGCGCGAGCGCCTCGCGCGGCGGTCGACTGTCGCGCGCGCGCGAGGCGCAGCAACGTTCGGACCGACGCCGGCGACAGCCGGCCGAGGCTCGGAGGTCAGGACCGGCTTCGATCAGCGCGTCCCGCTCCTGCGGATCGGCGACCAGCCAGCGCAGGGCGAGCACGAACGGGCGGGTGGCCGGGACCGCGGCCGAGCGAACCCACGTCGGCGATCTCGCCGTGGGACGTGCGCGTCGTCGAGCGCGCGGGGCGCTGCGACGTGTGGCCCGTGGCGCCGGACGACCACCGCGAGGCTCGCGCCACGCGACCCCGTCGTCGACGTGGAGCCGGCGCAGCTCGCGCGCACCGCCGGCGTGCTGCTCGGAGGACGTGTCCGGCCCGCCCAGGCCTCGGTCGACACGGGCTCGGGACGATGCCGCGTCTCGAGCTCGACCGAGCTGCACGCCCGGGTTGCGCTCGACGAACCGTCGGAAGGGGTTCGTCAGGTGGTTCCCTGGAACGAGAACAGGTGCGCATCGAGGTCGCCGGCCGACGACGAAGCTGCGCGGACGGATCTCGGCCAGGAAGCGCTCGGCCGCGAAGGTCGTGTCCTGGTAGTCGTCGACCATCCGTGGTCGAACGAGGGATCGCCCGCGCCCGCGGCGACGGCAGCCTGCTCGACGAGTCCCGCGAAGTCGACCTCGCTGGAGGCGTCGAGGCACGGACGAGGTAGTGGCGCAGGAACGCGGCGAGCTCGTCCCATCCCGCGAGCCCGCGTTCAGCCGCCGCCTCGCGCTCGATGTCGTCCGGCGAGCCGGGCGCCTCCTGCGCCCGGATCACGAGCTGACGGACCTCGTCGGCGAACCCGCGGAGCCCGAGCAGCGAGCCGAAGACAGGCCAGCGCTCGGGGTCCTCGCCGTCGAGGAGCTCCGCGCACCCTCAGGAACTGCTCCGACGCCGACAGCACCGTGGGCGGCGTGGCGTACCCGAGCCGCTCGAACCGCTCGCCGACCACGTGGAACGCCGAGGCCGTGGATCGTGACGACGGTCAGGTTCGGCAGGGCGACCGGGAGGCGCTCAGAGCAGCAAGCGCCGGGCCTCGTCCCTCGCGCGCCGCGAACCCACCACGAGCGCCACGCGTTCCGGGGTCGGCGCCGCTCTCGACGAGCCGCGCGAACCGCTCCCACAGCACCGCCGTCTTGCCGGTGCCCGACCCGCCCGAGACGAGCATCGCGCCGTCGGCGTGGTCCAGGATCACACGCTGCCGCGGGTCGGGTGGAGGGGTTCGACCGGGGCCATCGGCGCGATGCTACCGCCGTGCTCGGACACGGCCGGGCACGGCCACGATCCAGCTCGCGCGTGCGGCCCACGCGGTGGACGCCGGAGCCGCTGATCGCGCCGACCAGCTGCCCGTCGCGAAGGACGAGCGCCGCACGATCGGTCCCCAGCCGCGCCGAGACCTCGTCGAGCCGCTCGTCGGGTGGGCCACCAGGACGTGTTCGAGCAGGATGACCGCGTCGGCCGGCCGCAGAGGATCTCGGCCCCCGAGCTCGCGCGCCGAGTTGAACGAGATCATCCCGATCACCCGCCCGTCCTCGAGCACCGGGAACGCCTCCTCACTCGTGGCCGCGCAGGAACCGGTCAGCGTCTGCGAAGGGAGAGGTCCGCCGGGACGGCGGGCGGCGGCGGATCCATCGCGTCCGCGACGGTCGCCGACGCGAGGCGGCCGTCGATCCCGATCCGCTGCTCGAGGCCTGCGCGCCGCGGAAGATGAACATCCCGATGATCCCGCCCCAACGGCCTCGAAGATCCGCGTGCTGCGTGAGCGCGTAGATCGCGATCGCGATCACAACGCCACCACCACCACGAGCCCCGAGCGAGCGCGCGATGCGTGTCCCCTTCTGCCGGTCGCCCGTCACGCGCCACACGACCGACTGGAGCATCCGGCCGCCGTCAGAGCGGCAGGCCGGGCAGCGCGTTGAAGACCGCCATGAACAGGTTGACGGCAGCCACGTAGCTGAACAGCCCGGGCAGCAGGCCGCCTGAGCTCTCGGTCGCGCGCGCGAGCACCCAGAAGACGCCCGACAGGCCGAGGCTCGTCCCCGGCCCGAGCGCGGCAGATCGCGAAGGCGGCGCCCCGGCCCTTTCTCGTCGGCCCGGGCCGCGGTGAATCCGCCGAAGAACACCAGCGTGATGCCGTGGACCTCGATCCCGTTGGCCCGGGCCGTGACCGCGTGGGCGGCCTCGTGCAGGAACACGGACCCGAAGAAGATGAGCGCGCCGAACAGCGCGAACGCGGACGCCTCGCCGCCGGCGATGTCGGGAACTCGCGGTCGAGCTGCGCCAGAACGTGGCGACGAAGCAGCACGGCGATCCAGATCCAGGACGAGTCGACGTTGACCGGCACGCCCCGGATCGTCGCGATGCGGAAACCGCGGCCGAACATCCTCCGAGGTACCCCCACCCGCTTCGAGCGGCCGTTCGGCGGCGGTCTGCGACAGTGGGGGCGTGGACGAGCCGAGGCGACGAACCGACCGAACGCGAACCACGCATCGTCTCCGAGCGGCCGTGCCCGTGCTCCTGGCCTGCGTGGTCGGGCTGGTCGGCGCGTGGCTCGGCCTGGCCCTGCTCGCGCGCGAGACCGTGCCGATGGGCCCGTTCCGCGTGGAGCTCGACGTCGGGTTCGGCCGCGGGAGACCGTGCTCGGGCTGCCGCCGTTCGGCGCGCTCACGGCCGACACCCACCTGTCGCCGCTGCACCTGTCGGCGACGCTGCAGGACGTCGGCGTCCAGCGCCTGACGGACGTCGTCAACGACGAGGGCATCGACGGGCTCGTGAGCGACATCGAACGCGACCCGCGCGGGGAGCGTCCGAACGCTGGCGTTGCAGGCCCAGCTCGCCGCGACGATCGGCAGGTCGGTGCTCGCGGCGCTGGTCTACCGGAGACGCTGGCACCTGATCGCGACCGGGGGTGCCGCGGCGCTCCTCGCGGTCGCGATCTGCGAGGTGCTCCTGCTCGCGACCTTCCAGCCTGCGGCGTTCAGCGAACCCACGTACTCGGGCTCCCTGGCGCTCGCGCCGCAGTTGATCGGCCCGGTGAGCGAGGCGACCAGTCGTATCGAGGACCTCCGCGCGGGGCTCGAGCAGATCGTCGACGGGACGGTCCGCGCGTATACGTCGCTGCAGGCGACGCCGCCGGCGCGACGACGCGATCCGGGTGCTGCACATCTCGGACATCCACGCGTCGCCGCTCAGGATGGACTTCGCGCAGGACGTGGCGAGAGGGCTTCGACGTCGACTTCGTCATCGACACGGGGACCTCACGTCGTTCGGGACCCCGGTCGAGAACCTGATCGCCACCGAGATCCCCGCCTTCGGACGGCCGTACGTGTTCATCCGGGGGAGCCACGACTCGATCGCGCTGCAAGAGGCGGTGGCGAAGGAGCCGAACGCGATCGTCCTGGACGGCCGGCGCAGAAGACGATCGACGGGCTCACGGTGTACGGGCTCGATCACCCTGCATTCACGCCGGCCGCGTGGAGCGCCGGTCGACGCCGAGGACTTCGCGGCGCTCGCGCGCTCGGCCGGGCCGCGTGATCGCCGCGGATCGTCGAGTCGGCGCCTCGGATCCGGTCGACGTCGTAGCCGTCCACGACGACCGGATGGCCGAGGACGTCACCGGCCGGGTGCCGCTCGTGATCTCCGGACACTTCCACGAGAACTCGGCGACGGTGCGCAACGGCACGCTGTTCCTGCGGGTCGGGACGACAGGTGGTTCAGGGAGCCGGGATCTTCCGGGGCCTCGACATCCCCTTCTCGGCCGAGGTCCTGTACTTCTCCCGCGGACCCGACCCCGAGCTGATCGCCTACGACGTGATCGAGCAGCTCGCCGAGTCGGGCAGCCTCACCGATCCAACGGGTCACGGTCTCGGTGGAGTTCGGGGATCTGGTGCTCCCACGCCGCACCCCCACGCCGACGCCGACGCCGAGCGCATCTCCCTCCGGCGTGTCACCGACGGCCTCACCCTGACACCGCCCTGAGGAGGGTGCGCAGCCAGCGCGGCAGGTCATGTTTGCCGCCGCTGCTACCCTCGAAGGGGTACTCCGGAACCGACCGAAGCGGGTCGGGAGTGACGTCCGGCCCGGCCTACCCTCCCTTCCACGCGGGCGTGCCCGCGGGGTCAGGGCCAGACCCTAGTCCGGACGAGCCTCACTCCTCCAGCAGGTCCGCGAGCTGCCTCGCGTTGTTGACCGCGAAGTCCCGGTAGCAGTTGTTCATCAGCACGTGGGTCTCGCGGGCCTGATCCGGAGACGCCTCGGATCTTCGGGACCCACTCCTCGAGCTCCTCGCTCGAGTAGCTCGTAGCGGAAGCGCTCCGAGCGCTCGCGTTCTCTCTTCGCTCCCACACCTCGCGGTCGCGGCCGTGGAAGCCGGACCATCGCCGAGGGTCCTTCGCGGTCGCCGCGGCGATCGGCGGGACGCTCGAGTCGAAGCCCTGCGGCATGTCGACGCAGACGCAGCGGCAGGTCGCGCTCCTCCAGGAACGAGAGCGTCTCCTCGGCGTTGCGCTCCTCCATCCAACGTCTTGTGGCGGAACTCGATCGCGAGCCGGAAGTCCTTCAGCCGCTCGGCGCATTCGAGGATGTAGTCCTTGTTCTTGCGCCCGATCACGAACCACTGCGGGAACTGGAACAGCACCGCGCCGAGCTTGCCCGCCGAGTGCAGCGGCATCAAGCGCGTCGCGGAACCGCTGCCAGACCTCGCTCCACGACCGGCGTTCCGGGAGGTGCTCGCGGTAGACGTTCTTCTTGTCGCCGAGATCCTCCGGCAGCTCCTCGAGCAGGTCCTTGTAGAGCGACTCGCGCTTGCGTCGGGTGGTTGGTGAGCAGCGAGTACGCCTTGATGTTGAACGTGAAGTCCTTCGGCGTCCGCTCGATCCACAGGACGGAGTTCTTCTCGACTGGGTGGGGAAGTAGTAGGTCGAGTCGACCTCGACGATCGGGAACTGCGCGGCGTAGAAGCGGCAGGCGAGCCTCGGCGCGTCTTGGCCTCAGGCGGGTAGAAGTGCCCGTCCTTGACCGGGGTCGGGTCGGTCCAGCTCGCGGTGCCGAGCGAGGATCCTGCGTCACGGGTCCCCAGCCTACGAGGCCGGAGCCGACGAACGAGCGGCGGCCGCACCGAGGGCACGGCCGCCGTCGTGAGGCTCGATCGGAGGGCTAGGCTGTCCGTCGCCGGAGTCTCGAACTGCCGGGACCCGAGTTCTCGCTGCCGGGGCCGGAGTTGTCGCCCTGGTCGTCGTCGCCGTGGTCCTCGCCCTGCAGTCGTCGTCGTTCTCGCCTGCTGATCGTCGTTGCCCTCGTTCTCGCCCTGGTCGTCGTCGTTGACGTCGCCCTGGTCGTGTGCCCTCGTTCTCACCCTGATCGTCGTTGCCCTCGTTCTCGCCCTGGTCGTCGTCGTTGACGTCGCCTGGTCGTTTGCCTCGTTCTCACCCTGGTCGTCGTCGTTGACGTCGCCCTGGTCGTCGATCTCGTCGTTGTCCTCAGGCACGGGGTTCACACCGACGCACTCGGGGTCGTTCGCGTGCTCGGCCTACGTCGCACAGTTGCCCTCGACGTCGTCGCCGCCGGTCGGAGCCGTCGTCGTCGTTGCGGTCGACGGTGTTGGGGCGCTGGAGCCCTGAGCCAGAGCCACCACGCCGATCCACATGGTCAGGCCGAACGCTGCCAGGACCGCCATCAGCTTCAAGTGCCTTGCGCATCGAAACCCTCCTCTCGAGGAGTCCTTATCGGCTTCCACCCTGGGAACCTTCAGTTACGCCCCGAGCATCGAGCGGCTAAGGGGGAGTTAAGGATCCGGCGTTCAGTCAGTCGCCGTGCCGCCGAGCCCGACGACCGCGAACCGCCCGAGTCGTCCGAACCGCTCCCGGAGTTGTCCGACACCGGTCCCGAACCGAGCCACCCGAGTCGTCGAACCGCTCCCCGAGTTGTTCGACCCGGCCCCTCATGACCCCCGGAACCTCCGCCGTCGTCAGAGCCGCTCCGAGCCGCCCCGAGGTCGACTCGCCGAGCCACCGCCGTGATCGTCGACCGACGACGATGGGCTCTCGGTGCGGTCGTCTGCTGGAGACGGGCTCCCGCTGTCATCGGCGTGCGGGCTTGGGGACGGCGTCGTCGTCGTGAAGATCGGCACGCCGGCGGGCTGCGCGATCCGCTGACCCGCGATCGCGAACGCGCCGACCGTGAGCACCGAGCGCCCCGACGAGTCCGGCGAGGCCCAACGCGATCGCCCTCAGCGTCTCGTTCATCGCTCGAGCCTACGGCTCGCATTGGCTAAGGGAAGGTAAAGGTCACGGCGCCGCGTCCAGGCGAACCTCGACCCTCGTCCCGTCGCCGTGGGTGCTCTCCACGTTGAGGGTGCCTCCCCACTTCTCGACGAGCTGTCGAGCGATCGCCAGACCGAGCCCCGAACCACCCGAAGGCACTCCTCGCCCCCGATAGAAGCGTTCGGTGACGCGTGCGAGGTCCTCGGGTCCGATCCCCGGTCCCCGGTCCCGCACCGCGACGAAGACCTGTCCGTTCGAGCCGCCGGATTCGATCGTGACCTCGCCCGGCGCGTACGAGGTCGCGTTGTCGAGCAGGTTGTCGAGGATCTGATCGAGGTCGGTGGGGTCGACGCGCGCCGACCCGCCGTCGCCCCGCGAGACGACGGTCGAATCGCGCTCGCCCGGCACGCTCGTTCCATCGCGTGACCGCGCGGTCGACGGCCTCGCCCAGAGTCGACGTTCGCCGAGGTCCCCTCCTCGATCTCTCGAGCCATGACCGGGAGGCGATCGACGATCCCGGAACAGGCGATCGACCTCCAGGTCGGCCGCCTCGAGGCGCTGGCGGACGGCCTCGTCGGGGCATCCGCGATCGCGCCTTCGAGCCGGAGCTTCATGGCGGTCGAGGCGTTCGGAGCTGGTGCGAGGCGTTGGCGACGAACTCGCGCTGCGCCTGGACCGAGCGCTCGAGCCGGTCGGCCATCTCGTCGAACGACTGCCCGAGCTCCTCGACCTCGCGCGCGCCGCTCACGTCGCCGGCGCGGGCGGAGAGGTCGCCGTGCCCCAGGCGCTTCGCGGCGGCAGCCAGCCGCGTGAGAGGCCGGGACAGCGATCCGGCGAGCCAGAACGCGAGCAGCAACTCCGGCCGCGAGCGCGGCTGAGGCCGATCGCGCCCAGGCCGATCGTGATGTTGCGGATGTTGTCGTTGACCTGCTGCACGCTCCGGGTGAGCCGAACGGCACCGAGCAGCTGTTCCTCGTCCTGGATCGGAACGGCGGTCGCCATGATGTCGTGACCGAGATCGATGCTGTCTCGGATCTGCGAGAACGGGCGTCCCCTCCAGGGCCCGCTGGATCTCGGGTCGTCCTGACGTTGCGTAGAGGGCTTTCGGCGGGACCGGGCCGTCGGAGTCCGCGACGAGGAACCCTCGGTCGTCGCACCACGATCACCCGGCCGTCGACCTGCGCGGCCGCCTGCGTGACGAGCAGGTCCAGGCGAGCCGGGTCGTCGATGTTGTCGACGCCGATCTGCGCAGCGATCCCTGCGCCTGGAGCAGCGCCTGGTTCGTGAGCTCGGACGTCGCGCGCCGCTGGAGGTTGACCGTGAGCGGAACGCCCAGCGCGATGATCAGGACGACGAGGACGTACGCGAACGCGAGGACGAGCCTGGTTCGGACCTTCGTGGTCCGCCTCCTAGGTCTCGGCATCCGAACGGAACCGGAAGCCCACCCCGCTGGATCGTCGTGATGTACGTCGGATGCGACGGGTCGTCCTCGATCTTCTTGCGGAGCCACGAGATGTGCACGTCGAGCGTCTTGGTCGGGCCGAACCAATGGGGATCCCAGACCTCGTCCATGATCCGTTCGCGGCGCAGCACCTCTCCGGCGTTCGCCATCAGGAGGTGCAGCAGGTCGAACTCGCGAGCCGCGAGCTCGGCGAGTCTCGTCGTCCTTGATGAGGTGCGCGAGGCGGGGTCGAGACGCAGGGCCCCGATCTCGATCGGGCTCTTCTGATCCTGGGCCCGACCGCGCCGCATGACGGCCCGGATCCTGGCCGTCAGCTCGCGTGAGAGAAGGCAGACGACGATAGTCGTCGGCCCCGAGCTCGAGCCCGAGCACCGAGTCGATCTCCTCGCCCCTGGCCGTGAGCATCACGATCGGGACGTCGGACTCCTTGGCGGATCTCCCGCGCGAGATCTCGTCCGTCCCCGTCGGGGAAGCATCACGTCGAGGAGCACGAGATCCGGGCGCCTCGCGTCGGAAGGCCTCTCGTGCGCACCGGCGAGCGTGGAAGCGACCTCGGCCTCGAGACCCATCACGCCCGAGGCTTTCGGCGAGCGGTTCCGAGATGGTCGCCTCGTCTTCGACCAGGAGGATCCGGGTCCTCATGCGATCGATGGTACTCGCCGGATCGTGACTCTAGCTGCTGGACCGCTCGTCGCTGGCGAGCGACAAGGTAATCTCGAATTGTCGTTCTTGACCGAGTCGACGCGACCGAAGAATTGCGCTGAAGCAGAGGGAGGTGCGGAATGCCTCAGACACTCGAGGGGCGTCGAGGTCATGGTTGGCGTCGTGGATCAAGACGGTGACCTGCGAATCACCGTTGAAGACGACGGGATTGGCTTCGACTCTGAATCGGTGGATCAGAGGACCCACTTCGGATTGGCCTTGATGCGTGAGCGGATCGGAATTGCAGGCGGAGTCCTCTATGTCGATTCGCGGTTGAAGAGTACCCGGAGATTTAAAGCTTTCCTCCAACCAAGAGCAGTCCGAAGGGCGGGCCCCCGAAGGAGACCCGCGTGAGCTCCAGTTCCGCTGGTTGGTACTAGAAACGGAGATGTGCGCCGCAGCGAGCGCGAGCGCCGCCAGCGAGCCAACCGCAACGGCGAGCGCTTGATCAGCTTCATGGCACCTCCTCCCGCCTCGAGCGAGCTGTCCCACATCCCCTACCATGTGGTACTCCCTCGCTTGCCGGACCCTATTCGGGGGACACCGGGGCCTATCGGGGTCCCCCTTATATGGCTCCCTCAAGCCGCAAATGTCCCCTACAGTGCCTGCTGTAGGGCTTGACAACTCGTTTCGCCTAGCTTCATCCAATAGGGTAGTTTCGCCGCTACTCGACGGTTCCAGGTGCCGATTCGGGCAGGAGACCGGACGATGTCATCGGATCACGGTTCTCTCAAGGCAGCCAAATCCGAGGAGGCTGTTACTCTTCGAGGTTGCAAGTAGTGGTTCCGACCTTGGGTGGGCTACACTTGCCATTGCCAGGGGTGGAGGGGCCGAAATCAAGGCGAACGACCTCCCTCCGCGCTGGTGGGCTGGATCCTGATTATCGCTTTGGTCGAATTGATCCCGGTACCAGTCTGGCGGGGCGTTCACATCGGGGTGGGCTTCCTCTGATGATGGTCGTTGCCTTCATGTACGCACCCCGGCTGCTGCTGCAGCCGCACTTCTCGGCATCAGATCCACGCGAATTCAAACGGAAGTGGGTCTGCTGCGGGCGCTGTTGTTCAATAGATGTCAGGTGGCCCTGGCGGTAGGGGCGCCAGCCTCATCACCTATCGGCTGGCGAACCTCGAGACATCAAGTGCACCTCAACTTTTTGCGGCAGGGCTTGCCTCGATTGCTGACTATGTGGTCAACACAACTCTCATTATTGGCAGCCAGCATCCATTTCTGGATGAATCCGCTCCGAGGCATACGGGAGTTGAAGGTTGGCCGCTTCAGCGATATCTGGTGAGCTATCTCGGTCTTCCGTCTTTGGTCTCATGCTTGCAAAGTTCTTTAGCGGACTCAGGGGGCAATGGTGGGTTGTCCCACGTATTCTGTCCTCCCTCTTCTTCTTGCGCGGCAGATGTTCTTCCGTAGCAAGGCGCTCGAGGAGGCGCACAAGGAGCTCCAGGATCGCGAACACGTACTTCGCGCGCTCTCGAACCGGATGGCCGAGGAGCGCCAGGACGAGCGCATGCAGATCGCGGCGTTCCTGCACGACGATCTCGCGCAGCTCCTGTTCCGACTTTCGATCCAGGTCGGACGTGGCGCGCCGGCATCTCGAAGCCGGCAAGGTCGACGACACCGAGGAGCTCCTGCTCGAGATCAAGGAGACCAAGAACCGCACCTCGGACCGCATCCGGCGCCTTGATCCGAGACCTGCACCGGTCGCCGCTCGGGCGCGCGGGTCTGGGCGAAGCGATCCGCGGGTTCCTCGCGGAGATGGCGCGCGAGTCCGACGTTCGGTTCCACGCCGACATCGACGAGGTAGACGTGCCGGCGCCGATCGCGCTGCTGCTGTACCGCAACGCCCGCGAGGGCGTGATGAACGCGCTCAAGCACGCGAAGGCCTCGAACATCTGGGTCGCCGTTGAGCAGCAGGGTGACGAGGTCGAGATGGTCCTGCGTGACGATGGGGTCGGGTTCGACGTCGAGGCGCCCGGCCCCGGAGGGCCACTACGGGATGACGATGATGCGCGAGCGAGGCGACCGTCGGTGGCGGCACCTTCGCGATCCAGAGCGTCCCCGGAGAGGGACGACGATCACCGTCCGGTTCCCGACGTCGTGGCTCCAGGAGGAAGAAATCCAAAGTCAGGGAGAGCCTCAGGCTCCCGCGCTGCCCCCGCCGGTGCTTCCCGCGGCGCCGTCAGGGAGCCCTCCGGCCTCGCCGACGGAGCCCATCCGCGCATAGCCGCGACGATCAGCCAGATCAGCCCCACGTACACGAAGATGTCCCCCACGCTCACCGCCTGACCGATCGGCTGCGGGACGGCGATCACGTCTGCCAGGAACGTGAGCTGGTCGTCGTCCGGTCAGCAGGTGGTGCTTGTCCGCCCCCTGGTCTTGCAGGTACGCGAGGACGTCCTCCTGACCCGAGATCGATCAGGGCCTGCGCGCTCGCCGGCATCCCGCCGTTCACCACGATCACGGTCATGTTGCACGCGAGC
>ERZ1370068.3623-contig-2729_pt1 | contig 45498 bp, 75 predicted proteins | sample MGYA00561227_ERZ1370068 | MGnify/ENA primary metagenome ERZ1370068 (study PRJEB38410, sample SAMEA6850437) | metagenome | study: Metagenomic assessment of the ecological functions of the soil: analysis of the soil microbiota associated with the... | reverse complement strand
TTGTACTTCGTTCAGTTACGTATTGCTGAAACATCCGGACGCCTGCTCGCCCGACAGGTCTTCCGCATGCAGTTTGATGCCGACGATGAACCGGACAGACGGATGAGCGCTTCGGCAATTGTCCGAGACCCGTGGTTTCCGGCTGAGCCACTTCGAGCATCATCTGCTCGCAGTAGTGCGCCCAGCCTTCCGCGACGAACGACGCCGGCGCGCAGAGGATCGACTTCCGGAGCTTTCGGTCGACCACGCCGCAGGTGCTGGTGAGCTGCAGGAAGTGCCGGGATACACCTCGTGGATTCGGAGGGACGACCCAGAGCGTCCGGAGTAGTTGTAGTCAGCTTAGATGCTCCCGCTGCTCTGCTCCACCGGCCACGCGACGGATCGGCGTCGTCAGTCGGGTAGTAGTAGGCGCTGCGTCGGCTTGCGTTCGAAGGGCCCGGGCGTCCACATGCTGGCGAACGACCAGCGGTAGGAAATCGGGCGTCGGCGACCGCGACCGGCTCGCCGGCCGGGGCAGCGAGACGATGCACCGACTGCCGCTCGAGGAAACGTGCTGCAGCTCGGCGAGCTGCCCGCGCGCCGACGCCGGACAGGCTCCCCCGGGAGGCGGGATGGCTGCCGGACTTCGTCTCGCGCCCACGCCTGCTGCCAGGTTCGTCCGCCGTTGGGGCAATCCGGCCCGCGACCGACTTTGAACGCCTCCTGTCGTCCGCCTTCAGCTCCGCTGCGCTGGTCGCCGGCGCAGACGGCGATCGACCGGCGGCGAAACTTCCTCGGGCTTCACGGGGCTTCTGCTCGAACTGCTCGCGGCCGAGCCTGAACGCGCGCGCGCGGCATGATGTCCGGTTTTCAGGTGCGAGATTGTAGCCGCCCATCAGCGTAGATCGCTTCGGTCTGCGCGTCGGCCAAATCCAACCCAGCCAGATGCATGTATCGTCTACATCAGTAAAGGTAGCGCAGCCAGAGTCACCTGCTCGACGAACTTCAGGGCGCCGCGCAGCAATTCGCGAAGCGCCCGCAGCGGCGAAGATGCCCGGCGGTTCGCCCGACGTTGTCGCGCGCCGCCTGGATGAGACGCGGCACCTGACGAAACTTCGACAGGACACGGCCCAGGCCCAGTCGGCCGGCGGCGCGTAGGTGAACAGGGCCTGTCCGGCCAAGCTCGACGCGATCAGGTCGGCGTAGTAGCCTGGGGGTTGCGCTCCCAGGTCCGGACCTCCTCGTTCTCGAACATGCGTGCCCGAAGGTTCGACGACACCATCAACTGTTCGAGCTTCTCGATGGGAACGACCGATCGGGGGTGGATGTCATCCAAAGTCGCCTGAATATCCCGACAGAGTTCGCGACTCGGCTTCCGACCTCTGAGCGCTCGGGTCTTGAGCAGATCATCGTGGGCATGGATGCCGTCAGGCGTCGCGTGAAATAAAGATTGGGTTTCATGCAGGTGCGCCAGCGTCGTCAGGCGAAGTGGGGGGCAGCGGTTCGGGAAGCACGGCCATCGCGATCCGCCAATGGTAGCAAAGGCTCGTTCTTGATGGCCGGCACGCTCTGCATCGTTGCCACTGATCAGCAATCTCGAAGACATCACCGCGCGCGCGCTTCGCATTCTGCGCGAGGTGTCGCTGATTGCGGCTGAAGACACGCAGCGTACGCGCACCTGCTGGCGCGATACTTTTGATCCGCCGCAACGCACCACGAGCCTTCGAACACAACGAACCAGAAAGTCTGCAGCGCTGCTCGTGCCTGAAGCAGGAGAGCACATCGGCGCTCGTGTCAGACGCCGTGCGCCCACGGTGTCCGATCCGGGCGCGCTGATCCGCGCGGCCATTACGAACATTCAGATCGAGTCCGTTCCACGGGCCGTCAGCATTCTGGCCGCAGTGGCGCGTCCGGACTCGGGATGGCACCTTCGCGCATTTTCTCGGTTTCCCGCCCACCCGTGCCAAGGATCGAGCGGCGTGGTTCAAACGTGTCCAGGATGTTCGCCCCAGGAACCGTGGTCTTCTTCCCAGGCGCCTCGCATCCGCCGAACCCTGAGCCAGAGACTCCAAACCGCCGTTGGCGATTGCAAGGTCGCTTTGTCGGCCGCGGGTTGACAAGCCCACGAAGAGACCTGGTTAGGAGCCCAATTTCAGCTTCATCCTACCTCACGCAGTTCGTCAACCCGCGAGGCGAGTTCCACGCGGTGTCGTTGAATTAGGCCTAACGACCAATTCATAGCCGACCATGCTGCGGGAACGACGGCATCCTGCTAGCTGAATTTGGTGAAATAACCGAAAATAATGCTCTGTCAGAAAACGCGACGTGACCGCGCTCGCGGATCGCTATCACGTCCCAGTCCGAGCAATGTGTGCGCGTCTTGAGACCGCCAAGAGAAATCTGTCAAATAACCAACACGCGTCTATCCGATGGTATGCGCGGCGGTCGGTCCATGACCACCCGCGCGGCGTTTACTGGTACCGTGCGCGCTCCCAGCGGCGGGGCACACCCTTCATGGCGAAAAAACAACGGCACCAGCCGAAGTCAAAAAACCTCCGCGCTTATCAGCAACCCAGCCAGTCGCCCGGCCACGCCTCACTGGGCACCGCCCCTGGCTCGGCTTGCCACGCGACATCCACGACCTATGTCGAGGCGGGGTCGCGCTCTACGGGCCTCGAGGCGCTGCAGCGCTTACGACTACAACGCGGCCATCGGCCTGCTGCAATCGGTGCTGACGTTGTATCCCGAGAGAAGGAACTGCGGGAGCAGAGTGCGCTGTATCTCAGCGTCTGCCAGCGCCAGGCTGCCGCGCGGCAGGCGCGCCGGCGACGATCTCGGAGCGTCTGTTTGCGGCGACCCTGGCGATCAACACGGCCCGGCCGCTATCCCGAGCGAGGCGCTGCCGGCATCTGCGGCTCGTGCGACTGACGAACGCCGACCTCAACGACCACGCCCTCTACATGCTGGCGGTGGCCCATGCGCAGCGCGGCGAATTCGCCGAAGCGGTCGCCGCACCTCGAACGCGCCGTCGCTCCTCAGCGGAGATAGCCGCGCTCGCCCGGCACGACGCCGACCCTCGAAGCCGCTGTCCGCGGCAATGACGACGCCTTCCGGGCCGCCCTCGAGGCCGCCGTCGTCAGCCCGCGCCGCTCGACCGGCGCCGCCCGTTCAAAGGCAAATCGGGACAATAATCGTCCTGAGCATGTCCACCCTGCGTCGTCGTCCTTGCCGCGGGCAAGGGCACACGCATGAAGTCCGCGCGCCCGAAAGTGGTGCACCGCGGCGCCGGCGGCGGCCTGCCGATGATCGATCACGTCCTCGATACCGCATCTGCGCTCGCGCCGGCGAGCAACGACCGTCGTCGTCGGGCATCGGGCGGACGAGGTGCAACGCGCTGGCCGGCCGGCCCCAGGCGCACACGTTCGTCACGCAGGGAGCCGCAGCGAGCTCGGGACGGCGCACGCTCTGCTCTGCGCCGAGCCGCCTCTCTCGGGCCACACGGGCCACCTGTTGCGGGTGCTCTCCGGCGACGTGCCGCTCCTCAGCCAGGTCGACGCTTGAACGGCACCACCGCGATCGCCATCTCGCGGCGCGCGCGCCGCGCGCCACAGTCCTGACGGCGACGGTGGCCGAGCTCGGCGTTCGGCTACGGCCGCATCGTCCGGACGGTGCGAGAAGATTTGCACATCTGTGATCGTCGAGGAGAAGGACGCCACCGCTAGCTGAACGCGCGTCCATCACCGAGATCAACACGCCGGGATTTACATCTTTGCGCTCGATGGCCTGTTCCAGGCGCGCTGAAGAGGCATTTGTCTCTCCGCCAACGCTCAGCGGGAGTGACACCTGCCCGACCTGGTCAGAAGTATCTACGAGCGGGGACGCGGGCTGGGCGTGGAAACCGTGAAGGTCGATAATCCAGACGAAGTAAGCTGTGGCATCAACAGCCGAGCGGAGCTCGCCGAGGTCGAGCCGAATCGTGAGGAGCGAAGAACGCGCGCAGCTCATGGCGGACGGCGTGACGATCGAGGATCCGGCCACGGCACCTATATCGATCCGCGACGTCAGGTGGGTGCGGACACGATCGATTCATCCCAGGCATGTCGCTCGAAGGGCTGACGACAATCGGCGCCGGCTGCGAAATTCACAGCGGGGCGCGCACTCGTCAGACGCGCGGCTGCGGCGACGGCGTCGTCGTCTACAACCACTGCGTGATCACCGACGCCGCGATCGGCAGTCGACGCCGCGGTCGGACCGTTCGCGCACTCCGCCAGAGGAAGCCGTCGGTCGGCGAGGCGCCAAGGTCGGCAACTTCGTCGAGATGAAGAAGACCGTCGCTCGGCGCCGGATCGAAGGCGATGCACCTGGCGTATCTCGGCGACGCGGTCATCGGCGAGAAGGTCAACATCGGCGCCGGCACGATCACCTGCAACTACGACGGCGTCACGAAGCAGACGACGACGATCGACGACGGCGCGTTCATCGGCAGCGACACGCAGCTCATCGCGCCGGTGACGGTCGGCAAGGGCGCCTACGTCGGCACCGGAACGACCGTGCGCGAGAAACGTGCCGCCGGGCGCTCTGGCCGTGAGCGCCGGCAAGCAGCGAAACATCGAGGGCTGGGTCGACGAAGAAGAAAGAAGCGCAAGTAGAATTCGAAGTTCAGAATGTCAGGAGTTGGAACGCCATGTGCGGAATCATCGGATACATCGGACCGAAGGAAGTCGTGCCCGTTCTCATCGACGGGCTGCGGCGGCTCGAGTACCGGGGCTACGACTCGGCGGGCGTGGCGGTGGTGCGCACGGCGCCGTCAACCTGCGCCGGAGCGCCGGCAAGCTGTCGAACCTCGAGCAGGTCATCGGCGCCGATCCGATTACAGGCGATTACGGCGTCGGCCACACGCGCTGGGCCACGCACGGGCGTCCGACGGAGGAGAACGCGCACCCGCACCGCGACTGCACCGGCAAGATCGTCGTCGTCCACAACGGCATCATCGAGAACTACCTCGATCTGAAGCAGGAGCTGCAGCGGCAGGGCCACACCTTCGTCACCGAGACCGACACCGAAATCGTCGCGCACCTCGTCGAGCGCGAGATGAAGGACGACGGTCTCGAGAACGCCGTGCGCCGGGCGCTGCTGCTGATGCGCGGGCTACTTCGCGCATCGTGCTGATCTCGGCCGACGATCCGGAGAAGATCGTCGCGGTCCGCAACGGCCCGCCGATCGTCGTCGGCCTCGGCGACGGCGAGTTCTTCGTGGCGTCCGACATCCCGGCGATCCTGAGCCACACGCGCGACGTCGTGTTCCTCGGCGACGAGGAGATGGCGGTGATCACGCGACCGGCGTGTCGTTCACCGACTTCTTCGGCCGTCCGGTCTCGAAGGCCACCCAGCGCGTGCTCTGGGATCCGATCATGGCGGAGAAGGCCGGCTACAAGCACTTCATGCTGAAGGAGATCTTCGAGCAGCCGACCGCGGCGCGCGAAACCATTCTCGGCCGCGTCTCGCAGGACACCGGCAAGGTGTTCCTCGAGGAAATGAAGACTCACCGACGGCACAGCTGGCCGCCGTCGAGCACGTGACGATTCTCGCCTGCGGCACGTCCTGGCACTCGGCGACTCGTCGGGAAGTTCCTGATCGAACAGCTGGCGCGGGTGCCGGTCGAAGTGGACTACGGATCCGAATACCGCTACCGGCGATCCGATCGTCCACGCCGAACACGCTCGCCGTCGTCATCACCCAGTCCGGCGAAACCGCCGACACGCTGGCGGCGCTGCGCGAAGCCAAACGCGGCGGCGCCAGCAGCATCGCCATCTGCAACGTCGTCGGCAGCATGGCCACGCGCGAGACCGACGGCACCGTCTACACGCACGCCGGGCCCGGAGATCGGCGTCGCGTCGACCAAGGCGTTCACCTCGCAGCTCGTCGCGCTGTATCTGCTCGCGCCTGCGGCTCGGCCAGGTGCGCGGCGTCGCTGTCGCCGGAGGACGTCCAAGCCGCACGTCGACGCGCTGCTGCAGCTGCCGGCTGCTGCCTCGAGCAGACGCTGAAGCTGGCGCCGGAAATCGAGGAAATCGCCGCACGTTTCCACACGCGCACCGATTTCCTATACCTGGGCCGCGGCATCAACTACCCGATCGCGCTCGAAGGCGCGCTGAAGCTCAAGGAGATCTCCTACATCCACGCCGAGGGCTACCCGGCCGGCGAGATGAAGCACGGACCGATCGCGCTCATCGACGAGCAGATGCCGGTCGTGGCCATCGCGCCGCACGACGCACGTCTTCGAGAAGATGATCGGCAACATGCAGGAAGTGAAGGCGCGCGGCGGCTCGGTCATCGCGCTGACGACGCAGCGGCGACGAGCAAGCTGCGCATCGATTCTCGACCTCGTCGCAGCGACTTCGTCCTCGAGCGTGCCGGCGACCAGCCGACCTGCTGACGCCGATCGTGATGGTCGTGCCGCTGCAGCTGCTCGCGTACGACATCGCCGTGCGCCGCGGCTGCGACGTCGACCAGCCGAGGAACCTCGCCAAGTCGGTGACGGTCGAGTAAGACGTCGGGACTGTGGATCCGGGGCTCGGGACTCGCGAGACGATGCTAAGCTGCTCGTTGCGCGATTTCGAGCTGCGATCCCGAGCCGACATGCAGTTCCTCGAAGCCCTCAACCCTGAGCAGCGCGAAGCGGTTCTTCACATCACTGGACCGCTGCTGATCCTCGCCGGCGCCGGCTCCGGCAAGACGCGCGTCATCACGAGCCGCATCGCCTACCTGGTCGGCGACGGCCACGCCAGAACCCGCACGAAGTCCTGGCCGTCACGTTCACGAACAAGGCCGCCGAGGAGATGCGCAGCCGCGTCGAGGCGCTGCTCGGCTCCGACTGCAGCCGGATGTGGATTTCGACGTTTCACTCGCTGTCGCGCCCGGCTCCTGCGCCGCGAAGCACCCGCCATCGGGCTCATCGCGCGATTTCGTGATCTACGACTCGTCTGATCAGCTCGCGCGTCGTCAAGCAGGCTCTAAGGAGCTGCACATCGACGACAGCTTCGTTCAGCCGCGCGCGGCGCTTTCGCGCATCAGCCACGCCAAGAACCGGATGGAAGGCCCCGCGCAGATCGCCGACGCCGGCCGGACTGGAACAAGCCGGGACGAGCAAATCGCGAAGATCTACGCCTACTACCTGACGCGCTCAAGCTCGAGCACGGCGCTCGACTTCGACGACCTGCTGCTGAAGACGGTCGAGCTGTTCGAGCAGTGCGCCGCAGGTCGCGCGAAAGCTACGCCAGGCAGTTCCGCTTCGTCATGGTGGACGAGTATCAGGACACGAACCGTCCGCAGTACCTCCTGATCCGCCGCCTGGCCGAAATCCACCGCAACCTGTGCGTCGTCGGCGATCCCGATCAGTCGATCTACAAGTGGCGCGGCGCGGACCTCCGCGAACATCCTCGATTTCGAGCAGGATTTCCCCGAAGCGACGATCGTCAAGCTCGAACGGAACTACCGCTCGACGCAGATCATCCTCGACGCCGCGTCGGCGGTCATCAGCCAGAACCGCAACCGCAAGGACAAGCGTCTCTGGACCGACCGAAAGTCGGCGGCGCGCGCATCGTCTATTACCGCGGCGGCGACGAGCTCGAGGAAGCGGATTTCATCACGCGAACGGCCCGCAGCGGTCTGGCAGACGACGTCGACGCCACGGTCGCGGTGCTGTACCGCACCAACGCTCAGTCGCGAACGATAGAAGACGCGCTGATGCGCGAAGGGCTCGCATACAAGATCGTCGGCGGCGTCAGGTTCTACGAACGCAAAGGAAATCAAGGACGCGCTCGTCGTACATGCGGCTCGTCATCAACCCTCACGACGATGTGAGCCTGAGACGTGTGATCAACGTGCCGGCCCGGGGCATCGGCAAGGGAGTGATGGAGGCCGTAGAGAAATCTCGACACCGGACCCGACGATCCCGGCGCTGGATGACTTGCCGCTGCTCGCCGCCGGCCTTGCAGCCAGCGCTCGCCGCGAATTCGCTCTGGGCGAAGATCGTCCGGGGCCTGGAGCGCCGCGACTTCACCGGACGCGCGGCGGCGTCGCTGACGGTCTTTCGCGATCTCATCGTCACGCTGACCGAGATCGCGCGGCCAGGACAGCGTGTCGATCGCGATCGGCAAGATGCTCGACAGGAGCGGCTACCTCCACGACCTCCGCGAGGATCGCAGCGAGGACGCCGAGGCGCGCATCGAGAACCTGGCCGAGCTCGTCTCGGCCGCCCGTGAATACGAAAGCCGCGAGCCCGAGCCGAGCGCTGGGCGGCTTCGTCGATCGGCTGTCGCTGCTCTCCGACGTCGACGAGGAACAGGGGACCGCGAGGCCCGCATCTGGCTGATGACGCTCCACAGCGCCAAGGGCCTCGAATTCCCGATGGTCATTCTCGCGGGGCTCGAGGAAGGCCTCTTTCCGCATTCCCGGTCGAGCTCGGACGACGAGGAAGTCGAGGAGGAGCGCCGACTGTGCTATGTCGGCATGACGCGGCGCGTCAACGGCTCGTGTTGACTGGCGCGGCGAGACGGCGAATTTTCGGCGAGTATCAGGCGAGCCAGCCGTCACGGTTTATCGAAGAGATTCCGTCTGACCTGGGTGGAGCGGACTGCGAGCTCTTTGTCTTCCTATCAGGGGAATTTCCTCATTACGAATTTCGCACGAATCCATATGGCCGCGCGGCCGACGTGCACGAGAAGAGCTGCCGGCATATGCTTACGAGCACGAGACCAGTCTACGGGCATGGCCCTCAGGCCCGGCATACGCGTACGCCACCCCCAGTTCGGCGTCGGCAGTGTCGTGAGCATCGAGCCGCTCAGCGATGACACGAAGCTCGTCGTCCGTTTTCAGGGAATCGGCGTGAAGACGTTGCGGGCCCGGTTCGCCCGGCTTGAACCGGCATGATGCCGCAACGCTGATGAGAATTCTCTTCGGAACAAATCCACGCGCCACGCTTTGCCCGCTCCCTGATCGATCATCGCCGTCGCGTGCGATTGTCTTGCGCTTCGTGCTGCTTCCCGTGCGCCTGCAGGGGATCAGCATGCTGCCGACATACGAGGACGGTGGAAATCAACTTCGCCAACCGGCTGGCGTACGCCTTCAAGATGCCGAAGCGGGGCGACGTCGCTCGCCATCCGCATGGCAGGCGAGAGCGTGGTGTCGTCAAGCGCATCATCGGCCTTCCGCACGAGGAAGTCCGCTTTGCGCGGGGCACCGGTCGCTCATCAACGGCGAGCCGCTGGTCGGAGCCGACGGTTCGCTACAAGATTCGGTTGGAACATGAACCCGATGAAGCTTGGCGACCGACGAGTACTTCCTGGTCGGCGACAACCGATCGATGGACATCTTCAATCACGATTTCGGAAAGCGCCATGCGCGAGAAAATCGTCGGGAAGCTGCTCTACTAGGCCATGCGTGCGTCCGCGGGCAGGTCCGTCGCGGGCAGTGGCAGAGGATCGGCGGTCACCCGGCTGGCTGATTCCTGTCCGCGGCGTTCCTCCTCGTGTTGCTCGTCGGGGCGTGGGCCTACCGCTGGTGGACGGGTGAAGGGCACATCATCAGGGAACGCCTGGAACAGCCTGGCCGCCATCCTTTCGCCGTCGGGAGACAGCGAGTTCTCGACCCTCAGCCGCGTCGGCCAGTTGCGTGGCTACTTCGCGCCTGATGATCGCGTTCACTTCGGCGGCGACGGAAGTCGTCTCCGCGCGATGCCGTGCTCGCGCTGCTCGCGAAATGGCAACCCCCGTCCAAGAACCTGAAGGTCGAGTTCGTGGATGTGCCGGTGACGGTCGAAGAAGATACAGCGCTCGCGTCGCTGACGGCCAAAGATTTCGAACACCGACGCGTCGGCCGCCGAGGATCCGATTGCCGACGCCCGCGAGGGCGTTGCTCACACTGCGGAAGCTGAATGGCGAATGGGTGATTTCCAGCGTGGAGAGCACCGACACGCTGCAGAAGTAACTACTCTTCTTCTTCCTTTTCAACCAGGCGCGCGACCGAAACGACCTTGTCTTCCGGCTCGAGCTCGATCAGCCGCACGCCCTGCGTCGCGCGGCCGATCGCGCGGACGTCGTTCGTCGGGCATCCTGATGATCATGCCCTGCTGGGTAATCAGCAGGAGCTCGTCGCCGTCTTCGACGTAGGCGATTCCGACGACACGGCCGTTTCGTTTGCTGGTGTCGCGATGTTGATGACGCCGACGCCGCCGCGCGATTGCACGCGGTATTCGTCGATCTCGGTGCGCTTGCCGTAGCCGAACTCGGTGACGCGTCAGCAGCGATCCGCGCCGGGCTGCACGGCCTCCATCGCCACGACGTAATCGTCGTCTCGCAGGGTGATGCCCGCGCACGCCGTACGCCGAGCGGCCCATCGGACGGACGTCGCCCTCCTCGAAACGAATGGCCATGCCGTTGCGCGTGCCGATGAAGATCTCGCCCTTGCCGTCGGTGACGTGCACGGCAATCACCGCATCGCCTTCCTCGACGCCCATCGCGATGATGCCGCCCGCGCGCGGGTTGCTGAACGCCGACGAGCGCGGTCTTCTTGACGACGCCCCTGCGCGATGCCCATGACGATGAACTTGTCTTCGTCGAATTCCTTCGACGGCCAGCATGCGCGGCGATCTTCTCGCCGTCCTCCATCGAGACGAGGTTGGCGATCGACTTGCCCTTGCCGCCGGGTCCGACGTCCGGAATCTCGTGGACCTTCAGCCAGTAGGCGCGGCCGCGGTCCGAGAAGATCATGATGTAGGCGTGCGTCGACGCGACGAACGAGGTGGCTGACGAAGTCCTCGTCGCGCGTCCGCATCCCGATGCGGCCCTTGCCGCCGCGCCGCTGGTTGCGGTAGGTCGAGATGGCCGTCCGCTTGATGTAGCCGGTGCTGCGTGACGGTGATCGCCATGTCTTCTTCGGCGATCAGATCCTCGATGCTCAGCTCGCCCGACTCGCCCTCGACGATCTCGCGTGCGGCGATCGTCGCCGTACTCTCGTCCGCACCTCCTTCAGCTCGTCGATGATGATCTGCATCAGCAGCCGCTCGCTGGCGAGAATCGCCCGCAGCCGTTCGATGGTCTTCAGCAGCTCGGCGAGCTCGTCGAGGATCTTCTGACGCTCGAGGCCGGTCAGGCGCTGCAGCTGCATGTCGAGGATGGCCTGCGCCTGGATCTGGCGACAGCCTGAAGCTGCGTCATCAGGCCGTCGCGCGCCTCGGCCGGCGTCTTCGATCCGCGAATCAGCGTGATCACCGCGTCCAGGTGATCGAGCGCGATCTTCAGGCCTTCGAGGATGTGATAGCGCGCCTCGGCCTTTCGCAGCTCGAACTCGGTGCGGCGGCGGACGACGTCGCGGCGGAACTCGACGAAGCTCTCGATCGAGCTCGAGGAGGTTCAGCACCTTCGGGCGCCCGCCGACGATGGCGAGCATGATGACGCCGAAGCTCGATTGCAGCGGCGTGTGCTTGTAGAGGTTGTTGAGCACGACCTCCGGCACCTCGCCGCGTTTCAGCTCGATGACGATCCGCATGCCGTCGCGGTCGGATTCGTCGCGCAGATCGGAAATGCCTTCGATCGTCTTTCTCGCGCACCAGGTCCGCGATGCGTTCGATCAGGTTCTTCTTGTTTACCTGGTAGGGGATCTCGGTGACGATGATCGAGATCCGGTCGCCCTTCTTGTTGGTCTCGATCGCCGATGCGCGCGCGCATCAGGATCGACGCCGCGGCCCGTCGATAAACGCCTGGACAATGCCGCCGCGGCCGATGATGAAGCCGCCGGTCGGAAAATCCGGTCCCGGAATCAGCGAGATGAGGTGCTTGAGCTTTTCGCCGCGCGAGAGCGTGACGTCGTCGCCCGCCAGGTGCGTGTTCTCGATCAGCCAGATGCAGCCGTCGACGACCTCGCGCAGGTTGTGCGGCGGCACGTTGGTCGCCATGCCGACCGCGATGCCGGCCGACGCCGTTGACCAGGAGATTCGGAAACGGCGCGGGAAGAACCGTCGGCTCTTCGGTCGTCTCGTCGTAGTTCGGCGTGAAATCGACGGTCTCTTTGTCGAGATCCGCCATCATGTCGTCGGCGAGCGCCTGCAGCCGCGCTTCCGGTACCGCATGGCCGCCGGCGGGTCGCCGTCAATCGATCCGAAGTTGCCCTGTCCGTCCACGAGCGGATAGCGCATGTTGAAGTCCTGCGCCAGCCGCACGAGCGTGTCGTAGATGGACGCGTCGCCGTGGGGATGGAAGTTCCCATCACCTCGCCGACGATCTTCGCGCACTTGCGGTATCCCCTGCGTCGCCGACAGCCCCATCGTCTTCATGCCGTACAGAACGCGGCGATGGGCCGGCTTGAGCCCGTCGCGGACGTCGGGCAGCGCTCGCCCGATGATTACGCTCATGGCGTAATCCATGTACGAGCGCTTCATCTCGTCTTCGATGTTGACGGGGTGCTGCTGCGCGGCGAATTCAGTCATTGGTTCAGTGAGGCTAGCGGGAGCTGGTGCTCGACTCTGCTGACTCAGCGACTGGCGACTTGCGACTTCCTACACATCCAGGTTCTTGACGTCCAGCGCGTTGTCTTCGATGAACTTCCGGCGCGGCTCGACCTGGTCGCCCATGAGCGTCGTGAACATCAGGTCGGCTTCGGTGTGATCTTCCGCGCGCACCTGCAGCAGCGTTCGCACCGCCGGATCCATCGTCGTTTCCCAGAGCTGGTCGGGGTTCATCTCGCCCAGGCCCTTGTAGCGGTTGATGGCGATGCCCTTTCCGGCCGGCGTCGATGAAGTAGTCGACGAGCTCGTCGAGCGAACTGCAGCCTGACGTCCTTGATGGCTCGCTTGCCGCGGCTTCGGCTGGGCCGTTCGCAGCGGCTGCGTCCGGCGCGGCCTGCATCGGCCGTCCGGTTCGGCGCATCCGCAGCCGTCGTCCGACGACTTGACGACGATTTCGCCGGCGAGCGATCGGGATGATCGCGGCGGTTCGCCACGAGCGTGCGGTATTCGGCCGACGTGACGAAGTCCACGCCGATCGTGTGCTGGCCGCGGATAGCCGTTCGAGCGATCGTCGATCGTGCAGCAGGAAGCGGTTGTGCTCCTCGTCGCGGCTGGACCGTCACAGAGCGCGTCGGGTGTCGTGAGCGTCTTCGCGAGCTCGTCGAGCTTTGTCTCTTGTCGGCGAAGTATTCGCGGTCGGCGCCAGCCGCGACGAGCGCCTCGACGATCTCGCGCGGATGTCCGCGCCGCTCCATCATGTGCGAGCAATTTCTGGTGCGCGATCATGCGCTGCAGGAGCTTTTCGAGGTCGCTGCCGGAGATCTCGGTGCCCGGTCGCCGGAATGCGCGACGACGCGCGCCTCGGCCGCGCGCTTGATCGAGGAACGCATCGAGCTCGCGCTCGTCCTTGATGTAGGTCTCGGACTTGCCGCGCTTGACGCGGAACAGCGGCGGCTGCGCGATGTAGATGTAGCCGTTCTCGATGATCGTCGGCAGCTGCCGGTAGAAGAACGTCAGCAGGCAGCGTCCGGATGTGCGATCCGTCGACGTCCGCGTCGGTCATGATGATGATGCGGTGGTAGCGCAGCTTCTCGATGTCGAAATCCTCGGCGCCGATGCCGCAGCCGAGCGCGCGCGATCATCGTCTTGATCTCGTCGCTGCCCAGCATCTTGTCGAAGCGCGCCTTCTCGACGTTCAGGATCTTGCCCTTGAGCGGCAGGATCGCCTGGAAGCGCCGATCGCGGCCCTGCTTCGCCGACCCGCCGGCCGACTCGCCCTCGACGATGTAGAGCTCGCTCAGGGCCGGATCGCGCTCCTGGCAGTCGGCCAGCTTGCCCGGCAGCGAGCTGCCGTCGAGCGCGCCTTTGCGGCGCACGAGATCGCGCGCCTTGCGGGCCGCCTCGCGCGCGCGCGCCGCGTCGATCGCCTTGCCGACGATCCGCTGGGCGACGCCGGGTTCTCTTCGAGGTACGCGCCGAGCTTGTCGTTGACGATCGCCTCGACGATGCCCTTGACCTCGGTGTTGCCGAGCTTGGTCTTCGTCTGCCCTTCGAACTGCGGATGCGGAATCTTGACGCTGATGACGGCGGTCAGGCCCTCGCGGATGTCGTCGCCGGTGATGCTTTCCTTCAGGTCCTTCGGCGAGGTTGTTCTTCGTCGCGTAGGAGTTGATCGTGCGCGTCAGCGCCGACCGGAACCCGGACAGGTGCGATGCCGCCTTCGTGCGTGTTGATGTTGTTCGCGAACGAATACACCATCTCGGCGTAGCCGTCGTTCCACTGCAGCGCGATCTCGGCGTCGATGCCGTCCTTCTCGCCGCGCATGTAGATCGGCTTCTCGTTGACGGCCGTCTTGTTCTTGTTCAGATGCGTGACGAACGAGACGATGCCGCCGTCGTAGTGGAACTTGTGGCTCTTGCCGTCGCGCTCGTCGTCGAGCGTGATGAGTGACGCCGCCGTTCAGGAAGGCGAGCTCGCGCAGGCGCTGCGCCAGCGTGTCGAAGCTGAAGACCGTCGTCTCGAAGATCTCGGTGTCGGGCTTGAAGGTGACCTTGGTGCCGCGGCGCTTGGTCGTGCCGGTGACCTCGAGCTCGCGCGGTCGGCGTGCCGCGCTCGTAGGTCTGCTGATAGACCTGGCCGTTGCGCCAGATCTCGAGATCGAGCGTTTCCGACAGCGCGTTGACGACCGAGACGCCGACGCCGTGCAGGCCGCCGGACACCTTGTAGCTGTCGTTGTCGAACTTGCCGCCGGCGTGGAGCACCGTGAGCACGACTTCCGCGGCTGACTTGCCGCTCGTCGTGCTGGTCGACCGGAATGCCGCGGCCGTTGTCGATGACGGTCACCGAGCCGTCGATGTGAATCGTGACGTTGACCTGGTCGCAGAAGCCGGCCAGCGCCTCGTCGATCGAGTTGTCGACGACCTCGCAGACGAGGTGATGCAGCCCGGCAGGTCCGGTCGAGCCGATGACATCGCCGGCCGCTTGCGGACCGCTTCCAGACCCTCGAGGACCTTGATCTTGTCGCGCTGAATAGTCGCTCGCGCCGCAGACCGCGTTGCCGTTGTTCGACGCGGGCACCGGCGGGCGTTCTGCGCGCTGCGTCGCCGCTTCGAAGCGGTTCAGGTGTCCGTTCGCGTATGTTCCATCTGTGGTCTCTATCGGCTCCACGGTCAGATCCGCATCGGCATGATCACGTAGGTGTAGTCGTAGCCTTCGGCGCCGACCGGCGTCATCACGGCCTGGCTCGACTTCGTCCTTCAGCTCCAGCGCCACGACGTCGGTGGAAACAGCCGACGAGAAAATCGAGCACGTATTGCGCGTTGAAGCAGATTTGCATCGAGCCGCCCGCTGTAGTCGACCGGCAGCGTTTCGCTGCGCCTCGCCAAACTCCGGGCTGCTCGACGTCACATCGACCTTGCCCTTCTCGATCTGGAACTTCACCGCGCGCGAGCGCTCGTTCGAGAGCATGCGCCACGCGCTTGACCGCGCTGGTCAGCCGATCGCGCTCGAACTCGATGTGCTTGTCGTTGTTCTTCGGAATCACCCGTTCGTAAGCCGGGAAACTGCCCGTCGATCATTCGCGAGATGAGCATCCGATCGCCCACCTGGAAGAAGCAGGTGATTCTCGCCGCGCTCGAAGGTCACGTCGCCGTCTCCTTCGGTCAGCAGCCGCAGAGTTCGCCCAGCGTCTTCTTCGGCAGAATCGGCTTGATCCTCCTCGGCGTCCTTCTTGCCTTTCGGTTCGCGTTTGTCGTCACGAGCGCCGAGGCCGATGACCGTCGGTCGCCACCAGACTCATCGAATCAGGACGAAGCACGAAGAGCGCGCCATTCAGGAAATAGCGCGTGTCCTCTGCCGGTGATGGCAGAAGTGCGTCTTCGGCCACCATTTCTTTCAGACGCCGCTGCGCGGCAGCTGAATCGCGGTGCTTCCGCTCCCTTCAGGAAGCGCGGGAAAATCCTCGCGCGGAAGCGTCTGCATCCGCGAATCGAAGCGATCCGCGGCAACCTTCACGCCGCCCTTGTCCTCGAAGATCCTGATGTCGGTTTCCGGCAGCGACTTGACGATCTCGTAGAGCTTCTTCGCCGGCAGCGTCAGCGAACCGCCTTTGGTCGACGGCCGCATGCGCATCGACTGCGCAGAGCAACTTCGAGATCCGTGGCGAGCAAGCTGCACCTCATCGCCCTTGGCCTCCATCAAGCACGTTCGCCAGAATCGGAATCGTGTTCTTGCGCTCGACGATTCCCTGAAAAAGTTGCAGTTCTCGCAGAAGGTCGTTCTTGCGGACGACTAGTTCCATGGCTAGGCTGACCTCGAAAGGGCGGGCGTTTGGCCATGCGATCCTCTTAAGGAGAGGAGAGATTCGAGAACTAAGAAATTATATAGGAGAAGAGGGTGTGTTGAAAAGCACCTCAGCGCTCGTTAGTTCTTGATTTTGAGGATAGTTTAGCTTGTGCAAAATCGGTGACTTGAAAGGCCGGCGTTTCGACCCACCGGTCGATCCATGCTGACTGGCTCGTCGACGAGTATCCACAGGCGCGTCTGAGCGGAGGCTGTGGAAAAGCGCCAGCTTCTAGCGAAAACCTTCGAGAAAATTCGCCGATCAGGCTGTTGAAATCTCCGTCCTTTTTGTCGACAGCTCTCGACTTTACGGATCGAGTGAATGACCGTCGAATGATGTTTTCCGCCGAAGCTCCGTCCGATTTCCGGGAGCGAGGCATGCGTCAGCGACTTGCACAGATACATCGCCATTTGTCGCGGCATGGCAACTGATTTGGAATTGTTGCGCGACTTGAGTTCGACGAGCTTCAGGTTGTAGTAGTCGGCGACGAACTTCTGGATGATCTCGATCGTGACGGCCTTTTCCTCGTGGTCCGAGGATGTTCTTCAGCACTTCCTGGGCGAGCGGCCAGCGAGATCTCCTGGCCGGTCAGCGACGTGCAGGCAATCAGGCGGATCAGCGAGCCTTCGAGCTCGCGGATGTTCGACTTGATCTTGCCGGCGATGTAGATCGCCACGTCGTCGGCAAGCGGGACCGTCTCGGTCTCGGCCTTCTTCTTGAGAATCGCGACTTTCGTCTCGAGATCAGGCGACTGGATGTCGGCAATCGAGCCCCCATTCGAAGCGCGATCGCAGCCGTTCCTCGAGCGAGGGAATTTCGTGCGGCGGACAGTCGCTGCTGATGACGATCTGCTTCTGCGAGTCGTACAGCGCGTTGAACGTGTGGAAGAACTCGGTCTGCGTTCCTTCCTTGCCGGCGATGAACTGGATGTCGTCGACGAGCAGGACGTCGACCGATGCGATAGCGCTCGCGGAAATCGAGGATGCGATCGTAGCGCACCGCGTTGATCATCTCGTTCATGAATCGCTCGGACGAGATGTAGGTGAGCTTCAGATTGCGATCGTGCATGCAGCACGTAGTGACCGATCGGCGTGCATCAGGTGCGTCTTGCCCAGCCCGACGCCGCCGTAGATGAACAGCGGGTTGTACGAGCGCGACGGCGCCTCGGCGACGGCGCGGCACGCTGCATGAGCGAACTGATTCGACGATCCGACGATGAAGGTATCGGAACGAGTAGCGCGGATTCAGACCGGCCGCGCCTGGATGGTGGAGCGACGGCCAGGCGTCGGGCCAGCTCGAAGGCGATTGCCTCTTCGGCGCTCAGAGCGAGCGGCGCCGCGTCACCCTGACGCATCGGCCACGAAATTCACGGCGAGATGCCCCTTTCCATCTCGCCCATCGCCTCGCCAATCACCGCGGCGTAGTGTTTTGTGAGCCATTCCTTGAAGAGCGCGTTCGGGACACGCACCGTGACGGCGGCGGCGTCCGCCTTGATGTAACTCGTCGGCTTGAACCAGGTGTAGAAACTATGACGGTTCAGCTTCGACTCGACCCGAGAAAGCGCTTCTTCCCAGACGTTCATTTCATAGCAAATTCAAACGTTTTCGCCTGATATTCGTGAGGCGAAAGCCAGTTGTTTTCATTAGCGTTTCACCACGTCTGCAGCCGAAACTCCAGAATTTCCACAGCTTTTCCACAGGTGTGGAAAACTTTGGGAAGAGACCAAACGCTCATCCGTCTGCGCAGGGATCGGATCGGTAAAACGGGTGAAGGACGCAGACTCTAACACAAACCTTCCTGCGTTGACACTCCGCAAATGCGTTGACTCAACATCAACAGTTCGGTCTACTCTCAAAAATCGTCGGGCGAAGCAGGCGCGAACTCTTCAAGTCGCGCTTCCTGGAGGCAGAGGAAACGACTGAAGGGCAAGCGCACATTTCAACCGAATCGTCGCCATCGAAGCAAGACGCATGGGTTTCTTGTTCGAATGAGCACGAAGAACGGCCGCCTGGTGCTCAAGCGGCGGCGCGCCAAGGGCCGCAAGCGCCTTACAGTGAGCAGCGAATAGTTCTCTGACACAAGGAGTTTGTGACGCGCTTTCGGCGGCACCGAACATATACGCCGGCACGAGGATTTCCAGCGGGTGTACGAGCGTGGGATCAAAGTCCACGGGCGGCTCGCTGTCATGTTCGTGCTGGAAACCCGACTTCCCGTCGGACGTTTAGGAATTGCCGCGACCAGGCGCTTCGGCGGAGCCGTTCAACGGAACCGAGCAAAGCGCCTGATTCGAGAGGTGTTTCGTCGTCATAAGATCACGCCCGGCTTCGACCTCGTCGTCATACCGAAGCGCGAGCTGCCTGGATGCCAGCCTGACTGCCTTTGAAACCGAATACCGTACAAACGTCGAGCGAACTGTTCAACGAGCGCGCCGATCACAATCGGCTTGAGTCTCACGCCGCCGGCTTCGCCGCGCGGATCCTGATGGCGCTCGTGCGTGTCTACAAGATCTTCTTGTCGCCGCATTTCTTCGGCTCGTGCCGGTTCGTACCCGAGCTGCGCCGACTACGCGAGCGAGGCGCTCGAACGGCATGGCGGCCATGCAGAGGCAGCTGGCTTGCGTTGAAGCGACTGGCGCAGTGCCACCCCATTGGCGGATCGGGGTCTCGATCCGGTTCCGCTCTCCACGCGCCGCCGCCCGGAGCAGTGATGGAACGCCGGGTTCTGCTCGCCATCGTGCTCTCCTTCCTGGTGATTTATCTGTACCAGGCGCTGCTCGTGAAGCCGGTTCCCAAACCGAATCCAGCATCACAGCAGCGTCAATCCGTCTCAATCTCCGGCCGGCGCAGCGACTGCGCCACCGGCACCGGTCGAGGCATCATCACCGCAGGAACCAATCCAGCGCCCGTTTCGTCCGCTGCGCCGGTGCTCGCCGAGACGGTCGAGCGAGACGTTCGCATTGAAACAGCTGAAGTCATCGCCACGTTCACGAATCGTGGCGGACGGCTGAAAAGCTGGCGCCTGAAGCATTACGCCGACGAGAAGGGCGAACCGGTCGAACTGGTGTCGCACGAGTTCGGCGACGCGCAGCCGCTGCCGTTTTCGCTTCGCCTCCCGGACACCACGGCGACGAATACGGTCAATTCGGCGCTCTACGCGATCAGCCGGTCCGCCGGCAGCCGACGGTCCGATCACCTCGCCGACCGAGGTCCGTTTCGAATACAAGGACAGCGCCGGGCTATCCGTTTCGAAGCAGTTCCGTCTCGAGCCGACGTCGTCATCATCGTCGCGTTCGGCGCCGCGGTGAATCTTGGCGACAAGCCGATCGTTCCAGGAATCGAATGGGGCCCCGGCCTGGGAGATGTGGATAGCGCGACGGGCCGCTACGCCGTGAGGCCGCGCGGCCTCTTTGCGCCGACCGGGGACGTCAAGAGCGTGAAGCGACTTGCCGCTCCTGATGATCGCGAAACAAGCAACGTATCAAGGCGACTATCAGATCGCCGGCGTCGACGATCACTATTTCATGAGCACGGCCCTGCAGCCCGGGCCTTCGACGATCAGCTTCAAGGACCTCACGATTCCAGCGCCCGCCGGATCGAGCACGCCGCCGAGGGAACTGATGGCGTTCACGCTCGAACCCACTCGGCTGGAGCCGCCCATTCGGTTCTACATCGGGCCCAAGGCTTTCGATGTCTTGTATGCCATCGATCCGAACCTGACCAATGCGATCGATTTCGGCTTCTTCCGCATCATCGTTGCGCCACTGCTCCGGACGCTGAACAGCATCAACGGTGTCATCGGCAATTACGGTTGGTCGATCGTTCTGCTCACGGTGATCATCAACCTGATCCTGTTCCCGCTTCGCCATAAGCAAGTCGTCTCGATGCGAAAGATGCAGGCGATTCAGCCAGAGGTGAAAATCATTCAGGATCGCTACGCAAAGCTGAAGGCAACGGATCCTGCGAAACAAAAGATGAACCAGGAGCTGATGCAGCTCTACCAGGAACGCGGGTGTGAACCCTGCCGCGGGGTGCATTCCGATGCTGCTCCCGTTCCCCGTGCTCCTGGCCTTCTACGCGCTGCTGACTACGGCCATCGAGCTGCGTGGTGCGCCGTTCGCCGGATGGATTCACGATTTGTCGAGGCCGGATCCGCTACTACATCACGCCGGTCTTCATGGTCGTCAGCCAGGTCGTGCAGCAGTGGATGATGCCGGCGGCGCGGCGTCGATCCGACTCAGCAGAAGATGATGCTGGTGATGCCGCTGGTGCTGGGTTCATCTTCCTTTCCTTCCCGTCGGGCGTCGTGCTCTACTGGATCGTCAACACTGTCTGGACCATCGCGACAGCAGGTCGCGACCAACAAGTTGATTGGACCGCCCAACGTGAAGAACGTGCGGCCGGCCGGCCGAGCGGCAGCTCAAAGTCAAGACGTAGAACGGAATCGCCATGCCAGACAGCAAGCAACCCATCGTTGATTTTCTGACCCGCGTGGCGCCACGCATTCGGGATCGACACGCCGATTGACGTCGAGGAGACCGCAGACGGTCCTCGATTCAACCTGACCGGTGAGCAGGCAGAACTTCTCGCGCGCGCCACAGAGGCGAGCCGCTCAAGGCGCTCCAGCACATCGTGGACGTGGCCTACGGGCGTGCCGTTCGATGACGAGCGGCGAGTTTTTGTCGATGCGCTCGGCTATCGGAAAGGCAAGGATCCTCGAGCTCCGCCAGATGGCCAAGTTCATGGCGGAAAAGCCGCGGAAACCGGCGCCGACCAGCAGCTCGGCCCGCTCAATCCCTACGAGCGCCGCATCGTCCACATGGCCGTGGCGCAGAAATTCCGGGCGTGACGACGGAAAGCGTCGGCGATGCGTTCTCGAAAACGGTCCTGATTTCTTTACGCAAGTAATTCCAGATCGCGGTCGTGTTCTCCACTGACGACACGATCGTCGCCATCGCGACACCGCCAGGCGCGGCGGCATTGGCGTCGTGCGCCTCAGCGGCCGCGACGCGCAGCGAATCGCTTCAGCGCTCATCGAGCTGAACCGGCCCCGCTCGAACCGCGACGGGCGACGCGTGACCTGCATTCGATCCGCGGATGCGCACGGCAGTCGATCGAGGTGGTCGTCACGTTACTTTCCCGGCCCCCGCACCGTACAGCGGCGACGATGTCGTCGAGATCAGCGGACATGAAGCCCCGTCGTTCTCAAGGGCATTGTCCGACTCGCGTATCGATGCGGAGCGCGGCTAGCCGAACCCGGCGAGTTCACGCTGCGAGCGTTTCTCAACGGACCGAATGGACTTGATGCAGGCCGAAGCCGGTCGGCGATCTCATCGACGCCGTGACGCCGCTTCGAGCATCGCCGGCGTTCGATCAGCTGCAGGGCACGCTGACGCGGGTCATCGGGGAGATCGATCGAACGCTTTCTTCGATCTCGTCGCTCGACTCGAAGCATCAGTCGATTTTCCGGACGAGGGCTATCACTTTCTCGAGCCAGGATCGCTCGCGCATGGAGATCGACGGCCTCATCGCGCGGACCCAGGCGATGCTGACGAGCGCGAAGCAGGGCCGCCTGGTTCGCGAAGGTCTCTCACATTGCCGATCGTTGGGAAACCGAATGTTGGCAAGTCGAGGCTTGTTCAGCGCCCTCTCGGGCGCCGCTCGAGCCATCGTGAATGAACAGCCCGGACCACGCGTGATTTGGTGACCGAGACGGTTGATCTCGACGGGCTTGCGCGTGACCCTCGTCAGATACCGCGGGACTTCGTGAAACCATTGATCCCGTAGAGTCCGAAGGGTGCGGCGATCGGAACAGGCGTTGAAGGTCGCCGATCTCGTCCTGTTGGTGCTGGACGGTTGCGCGCGCCCTCGACGAGCCGGACGCGGTATAGCACAGTTCAACATGTTGATAACAAAACACTTATAGTCAAGACCAAGCAGGATCTGGGCGAGGCATGGAGCCGCGATGACGCGATTTCGGTGTCTCAGTCACGGGCTTCGGCCTCGCCGGCGCTGCGCTAACAAGTTTTCGCGCGCTTGATTTCAACGGTGTAGAACATCTCGGAGCGGCCGGAGATCACCAACGTTCGTCATGCGGCTGCTGGTCGAGCAGGCGCAACACGCACTGGCTTCGGGCACGAGCAGCTGTCGCCGCGCCAGGCGGCCCACTCTCCGGAAGAATTCTGGTGCTCGCCGATCTTCAGGAGGCGCGAGCGTCGCTTGAAGAGATCACCGGGAAAGCGCGTCGCCGAAGACGTCCTCGCGCATATCTTCGAACGCTTCTGTGTCGGAAAGTAGGCTGGACTCAGCGTGATGTTTGACGTGGTCGTCATCGGTGCCGGAGCATGGGCTGCGAGGCCGCTCTATGCCGCCGCCCGTCTGGGCGCCCGCGTGGCAATTTGCACGCTGTCTCCCGACACTGTTGCGCACATGCCGTGCAATCCGGCCGTCGGAGGAACCGCCAAGGGTCACATCTCGTTCGCGAAATCGACGCGCTCGGCGGACTCATGGGCCGCGCGATCGACGCGACAGGAATCCAATTCAAACTGCTCAATCGAAGCAGAGGGCCAGCGGTCTGGTCGCCGCCGCGCGCAGGCGGACAAGAAAGTGTATGGCCGGTGGGTTCGGGCCGCGCTCGACGCGGAACCCAACATCACCTGGATCTTCCGGAAAAGCGGGACGAGTCATCGTCGAGCACGGACGCGTCGTCGGCTTTGCGATGGAGGACGGCGACGAAGTGCCATGCAAGGCGCTCGTCGTCGACGACAGGAACCTTCCTGAACGGATTGATTCACATCGGTCCCGAGCAGCACGCGGCCGGCAGGGCGGGTGAACCTCCATCGCAGGAACTTGCCGAATCGCTGAAGGCCCTCGGTTTCGAATACGGACGGTTGAAGACGGGCACGCCGCCGCGTCTGGCGAAGGAGAGCATCGATTTCGACGGCGCAGTGCAATCGCGGCTCTTTCAGTGTCGAACATGGGGATGCCGATCCCGTTCCTTTTTCGTTTCTGACGGCCGGCATTCGTCGAACGCAGATCGATTGCTATCTGCCGCACACCAACCAGCGCGTTCACGATCTCGTCCGTCAAAACATCGGACGCTCCCCTTTGTTCAACGGACAGATTCGAGGTATCGGCCCGCGCTACTGCCCTTCTCTCGAGGACAAAGTCGTTCGATTCGGCTGACAAGGAGCGACACCAGATTTTTCTCGAGCCGGAGGGGCCTCGACGTTCGCGAGATCTATGTGAACGGATTTTCGATGAGCCTGCCGCGAGACGTGCAGGCGGATCTGATTCACGCCCCTGCCCGGGCTCGAAGAGGCGGAAGTGATTCGGCCCGCGTACGCCGTCGAGTACGACTTCATTCAACCGACGGAATTGACGCGATCGCTCGAGGCGAAGCGAGTCGGCGGCCTCTTTCTCGCGGGCCAGGTGAACGGGACGTCTGGATACGAAGAGGCAGCCGCCCAGGGCATCGTCGCCGGCATCAACGCCGCTTCTGGTCTCGGTGCACCGGTCGAGCGTCATCGAATCGGTCGGACTTTTCAAAAGACAGGTTTGAGTTGCGGCGCTCTGACGCCTACATCGGCATCCTGATCGATGACCTGATCACAAAGGGCTGCCTTGAACCGTACCGAATGTTCACGTCGCGAGCCGAACATCGGCTGATGCTGCGAATCGACAACGCGGATCTTCGGCTGACGCCGCTCCGGGCGAGCGGTCGGCCTGGTGGATGACGAGCGATGGCATCGCTTTGAAGGACGACGCGAGCGGTTCGCCCGAAATCGGCGAGCGCTGGATTCTACGCTCGTGCGCTCGGACGACACCGGCCGGCTCCCGGCGAGCCAGCTTCTGCGGCGACCGGGAGTCGAGCTTCGCCGGAATGGTGGCGGCGGTCCGTCAATCTCGATATCGACCGCGATTCGTCCGCGATCGACATCGATAGCCTTCAGACAAGCGTGAAGCTACGAGGGCTATTTGCGGCGGCAAGAGGGCCGAGATCGAGAAAGCGCGACGCGACGAACGCCGCCGAATTCCCGCGGGATTTCCTTTCGAGCGCGTGCCTGGACTCTCAAAGGAAGTCGTGCAGCGCCTGGCCCAGGTTCAACCAGATACTCTGGGTCACGCGCTTCGGATTCCAGGCGTGACGCCTCGCGGCGGTTGCGGTCCTCGCGGCCTACGTCGGCCGACTGGCGCCGAGCCCCAGCGCGTGACGTCAGAATTTGAATCCAGGCTGACCGACCGCGCCCGACGCGCCGGCCTGAGCTTGCCAAGCCGAGTTCTGCCGTCCGCGCAGAGCGCTTCTACAACCTGCTCGAAGAAGTGGAATGCGACAACGAACCTCACGGGCGCTGGAACTCGACGGCTGCCCTGATGCTTCGTTGGATCGACTGTTCATCGAGCCTTTGCTCGCCGGTGCGCTTGTATCCAACGATCCTGCTCTTGCTCTGCGTAGACATAGGCTCGGGTGGCGGGTCGCCAGCCATCCCTTCGCACTGACTCACCCGTTAGTCCGAATGCTTATGGTCGGAGTCTGTTGGGAAAAGGCGGCATTCCTGCGCGAAGCTGTTCGAGTTGTCGGGCTTCAGCGAACCGAAGTGAACCACGCGCGGTTCGAAGACCTCGCCTCGGAGCTCACACACACCGTTGACCTGGTTTCTAATTCGAGGAGTGAAGATCACCAGTGGCCTGTCCAAAGCTCTCCAGAGCGGCTTGAAACAAGACGGGAGGCTCTTTCGCATTTGGCGCCTCGGGTGATATCGCCGGAATTTAACTGGCGCCAGACAGATGAGAGGCAACTCTCGATCGAGCGCACGGATGAGAATATCCTCCAGATTTTCCGAAGTCGATCGATAACACCCTTCAGCAGAAAAAATGTGTCGCCGCAGGCCGCCTGTGTTCCACGTGGAACAGGCTTATCTTTCATTCTCGATTCGATTTCGACATCAGCTCCGGCAAGCCATAGATTTGGGCAATACCCAGATAATCGGCTCAGTCCGGAGACGATCACATACTGAATGAGCCGCGTTAGTAGCCGTTGCCAACCAGAAAGGTGGCGTCGGCAAAACCACAACCACGATTAACCTTGCGGCCGCGCTGGCAGTCGCCGGCCAGCGAGTGCTCCTCATCGATATCGACCCGCAAGGAAACCTGACGAGCGGCGTTGGCCAGAAGGGCACGACCGCGCCAGGCGGGACTATCTACGAAGTGCTGGTCGCGTCGGAGCCGATCACCGACTTCGCGCCGTTCATCATTCCAACGGCGGTCGAACGGCTCCGAGCTCGTGCCAGCCGATCGCAGCCTGACCGGCGCCGAAATCGAGCTCGTCACGCTGCCCCAGCGGGAAGAACGATTGCGGCTTCTGGTCTCGGGCGTGCGCAATCGATACGACTACATCTTCATCGACTGCCCACCGTCGCTCGGCCTTCTTACGTTGAACGCGCTCGTCGCGGCCGACGCGGTCCTCATTCCCTTGCACTGTGATACGCTTCGCGCTCGAAGGACTCGCCGATCTCGTGAGCACGATGCGGCGAGTGCGTGCAGCGCTCAATCCCGCGCTGGACATCGAGGGCGTCCTGCTGACGATGTTCGACGAGAGGACGAATCTCGGTCAGCAGGTCGCGAGCGACGTTCGAGGATTCTTCAAGGAAAAAGTCTTTCGGACGGTCATTCCCCGCAACGTGCGGCTTGGCGAGGCGCCAAGCCACGGGATGCCCGTGATCTTGCGACGACGGAAAATCGCGCGGAGCGGAGGCGTACCTCGCACTCGCTCGCGAAATGCTGGCGCGCACTGCCGCAAACGCCGCCTAACAACGTGCAACCCGGAGCCATCCATGGATAAGCGACCCGCGCTTGGCAAAGGCCTCAGCGCGCTGATTCCCGACACGCCGGAACCTCGAATGGCGCCGTTTGAAATCGATGTCGATCGGCTTACCCCGAATCGATTTCAGCCGCGCGGTCACGTGGAAGATTCCAGGCTCGATGAACTCGCCCGTTCGATTCAGTCCAACGGCGTCATCCAGCCGATCATCGTCAGAAAGACCGGTGACGCGTTCCAGATCATCGCCGGCGAACGCCGCTGGCGGGCTGCGATGCAGGCGGGGTTGCGTCGTGTTCCGGTGGTGGTTCGAGATGTCGCGTCAGGAGAAGATCGGTCGCTGTTGGAAATGGCGCTGATCGAGAACATCCAGCGCGAAAACCTGAACCCGATCGACGAGGCACGCGCGTACCGCCGATTGAGCGAAGAGTTCCGGCTCACCCAGGAAGACATCGCCACGCGCGTCGGAAAGGACCGGGCGTCCGTGGCCAACTACGTGAGGCTCCTCAAGCTTCCCGGATGAGGTTCGCGCCGAGGTTGCGGCCGGCACGCTGACGATGGGTCATGCCCGCGCGCTCCTGTCGCTTGGCGATGAAGCCGATCAGCGCCGGACCGCCCGAGACGTCATTTCAAGAAACCTCTCGGTGCGGGAAACCGAGTCCCTCGTCAAGAAAATCGTCGAAGGAACCCGCCAGGCCGAGGCGGTCGAAGCCCCGCCCATCGACGTTCATACTCGCGCCGCCGAAGACAAGTTGCGTTTGAAGCTGGGAACGCGTGTCCGCATCGTCCGGCGCGGAGGCCGCGGGCGGATTGAAATCGACTTCGGTTCCGAAGACGAATTGATCCGGATTTTCGAGCAACTCACTGGCACTCCTGCGTAGATAATCCGTGGCTCTGCCGGGTCTTTCGTAGAGCCTCAATAGTGGAGTAGAATCGAGCGCTTGTGAAAGTAGCGAACAAACTCGCATGACCAGCAGGACCGCGGCTCATCGCTACGCCAAGGCGCTGCTTTGACGTCGCCCTGGCGGAGAAGACCGACCTGGAGGCTGTCGAGCAGCAACTCGCGGCGTTCGTCGAGCTTCAGACCGACGCACGAATTGCTCGGCAAAGCTTCTGCTGAACCCGGCCGTTCCCGCGCCGCGAAAGCGGGCGGCGATGGTGGCGCTCGTGAAGAGCGCGGGTTCACTGTCCAGTCGTCGCGCAAGTTGCTGGTGCTCCTGGCGGAACGAGATCGCCTCGTGCATCCTGCCCGATCTGCTCGCGGCGTATCGCGATCGACTGCTCGACGGATCAGAAGATCGTGCGCGCAGAGGTGACGACCGCGACGCCAGCTCGAGCCTGGAAGATCAGCCGCTATTGAAAGAGCCTGGCGAAGGCCACCGGCAAGACAGTCAGGTTATCCATGCACGGTCGACCCGAACATCATCGGCGGTCTGGTCGCGCGGGTGGGCGATACCGTCTACGACGCGAGCATCTCGCGCCAACTGGAGCGGATCAAACAGCGCCTCGAAGAACGGCAGTAGCCGAGAGCCAGTCCTATGGACATCAAAGCCGAAGAAATATCCAAAATCATCCGCGAGCAGATCGGCAGCTACGCCGTCGACGTCGATGTCGCCGAAGTCGGCAGCATCATCTCGCTCGGCGACGGCATCGCGCGCGTCCATGGCATCGAGACGCGCCATGGCCGGCGAGATGCTCGAGTTCACGCACGGCGTGTTCGGCATCGCGCTCAACCTCGAAGAAGAGAGCGTCGGCGCGGTGCTCCTGGGCGATTACCAGGAGATCAAAGAAGGCGATATCGTCAAGCGCACCGGCCGCATCATCTCGGTGCCGGTCGGCGACGAGATGCTCGGCCGCGTCGTCAACGCGCTCGGCGCAGCCGATCGACGGCAAGGGCCCCATCACCTCGAAGCAGTTTTCGCCGATCGAGCGTATCGCGCCCGGGGTCGTCGGATCGGCAGGGCGGTGAAGGAGCCGCTGCAGACCGGTCTGAAGGCGATCGACGCGATGGTTCCGATCGGCCGTGGCCAGCGCGAGCTCATCATCGGCGACCGCCAGACGGGAAAGACGGCCGTCGCGATCGACGCGATCCTGAATCAGCAGGAGACCGGCGTCATCTGCATCTACAACGCGATTGGTCAGAAGCAGTCGACGATCGCGCAGGTCGTGCGAACGCTCGAAGAAGCCGACGCGATGCGCTACACCGATCGTCGTCGCCGCCGCCGCCGCGGACCCGGCGCCGCTGCTCTACATCAGTCCCTACTCGGCGTGCACGATCGGCGAGTTCTTCCGCGATTCAGGACGTCATGCGCTCATCATCTACGACGATCTCTCGAAGCACGCGCAGGCCTATCGCGAGATTTCGCTGCTGCTGCGGCGCCCGCCGGGCCGCGAGGCGTATCCGGGCGACGTGTTCTACCTGCACTCGCGCCTGCTCGAGCGCGCGGCGAAGTTGAACAACGAGCTCGGCGGCGGCAGCCTCACGGCGCTGCCGATCATCGAGACGCAGGCGGGCGATCTCTCCGCGTACATTCCCGACGAACGTCATCTCGATCACCGACGGGCAGATCTTCCTCGAATCGGATCTGTTCCATCAGGGCGTTCGGCCGGCCATCAACGTCGGCAACTCGGTGTCGCGCGTCGGCGGATCGGCGCAGGTCAAGGCGATGCGGCAGGTGGCCGGCACGCTCCGGCTCGACCTCGCCCAGTATCGCGAGCTGGCCGGCGTTCGCGCAGTTCGGCAGCGACCTCGACAAGTCGACGCAGGCCCAGCTGACGCGAGGCGCCCGCCTGGTCGAGATTCTCAAGCAACCGCAGTACGAGCCGCTGCAGGTCGAACGCCAGGTCGCGATCATCTTCGCAGGCACCAACGGCTACCTGGACACCATCGCGACGAGCGACCTGCGCGCCTTTGAAGTCGAGCTCTACAGCACCTCGAGACGAGTACCCGCAGAGATCCTGAAAACGATTGCCGAGAAGAAAGTGTTCGACGACGCGTTGAAGGCATCACTGAACGGGGCCGTGAAGGAATTCGCGGCCGACTTCGCCGCGAGAAAGTCCGCCGCCGCCTAGGAGCCGGAGACAGATGCCGTCCCTGATTGACCTTCGGCGCCGCGTGCGTTCGGTGAAGAACACGCAGCAGATCACCGAAGGCGATGAAAATGGTCGCCGCGTCGAAGCTGCGCCGCGCCCAGCAGCGCATCATCAAGCGCTCGGCCCTTCGCTTTGCAGGCACAGCGTGTCCTGAAAAGCGTGACGGAGCGGGTCGATGCCGGATCTCCATCCGTTGCTGGCCGTCCGGCCGCGCACGCCGGAGAGCCGCACGCTCGTGATCGTCGTCACCGGCGACAAGGGGCTGTGCGGCGGCTTCAACACCAATGTCATCAAGGCGGCCGCTACCTTCGTGCTCGACAGCGGCGAGCGCTGCGAGCTCGGCCTGGTGGGCCGCAAGGGACGCGACTACTTCACCCGGCGCGGATTCGCCGTGGCCTTCGAGCAGGTTCAATCTGTTCCAGACGCTGAAATTTCAGGACGCGCTGGATTCGGCGGGTCAGGCGGTCGACGGATTCGTCAGCGGTGAATACGATCGCGTGATCCTCGTCCTACAACGAGTTCAAGTCGGTCATTTCGCAGCGGGTCGTAGTGGATCAGCTGCTGCCGCTGACTCGCGAGGCAGCCACGGGCGCCGATCCGGAGTATGCGGGCGGAGGCCTGGCGACGATGGCGCCGGGCAGTCAGATCGAGCATCTGTGCGAGCCGTCGGCGCGCGACATTTTCGAGACGCTGCTTCCGCGATATGTCGAAGTTCAGATCTTACCGCGCGCCTCCTGGAGTCGAACGCGGCATTTTTCGCAGCCCGAGATGACCGCGATGGACACCCGCGGTCAAGAATGTGACGGACATGATCGCGAGCCTGACGCTCTACATGAACAAGGTGCGCCGGGCGGCCATCACGCGGAAATCATCGAAGTGGTCTCCCGGAGCGGAAGCCCCGTAGCACCACCGTTTCATAGGAACACCCAATGGCTGAGAAGAGACCCGGAAAGATCGTTCAAGTGATCGGCCCCGTCATCGACGTCGAGTTCGAGGCCGGACACCTGCCCGGAGATCCACAACGCACTGCACGTCAAGACGGACTCGAAAGAGACCGGCGCCATTGATGTCATCGCCGAAGTCGAGCAGCACCTCGGCGAGAATCGCGTGCGCGCGGTGGCCATGAAGCCGACCGACGGCATGCAGCGCGGCATGAGCGTGATCGATCTCGGCGAGCCGATCTCCGTGCCCGTCGGCCCCGAGACGCTCGGGCCGCGTGCTCAACGTCCTGGGCGAGCCGGTGGACTTTCCGGACCGGCCGGTCAAGACCAAAGAGCGCTGGCCGATTCATCGCAAGGCGCCGACGCCTCGAGGATCAGTCGACCGAGACTGAAGATGTTCGAGACCGGCATCAAGGTCATCGACCTGCTCGAGCCGTACCTGCAGGGCGGCAAGATCGGGCTGTTCGGCGGCGCCGGCGTCGGCAAGACCGTCGTCATCATGGAGCTGATCAACAACATCGCCCTGAAGCACGGCGGCGTGTCGGTGTTCGGCGGTGTCGGCGAGCGCACGCGCGAGGGCAACGACCTCTGGCTCGAGTTCAGGAGAGCGAGCGTCATCGATGTCAACGACTCGACGAAGTCGCGCGCGGCGCTGGTCTACGGACAGATGACCGAGCCGCCGGGCGCGCGTCTGCGCGTCGGCCTCTCGGCGCTCACGGTGGCCGAGTAAGCTCCGCGACGCGGAAGGCAAGGACGTGCTGCTCTTCATCGACAACATCTTCCGGTTCACGCAGGCGGGCTCGAAGTGTCGGCGCTGCTCGGACGCATGCCGTCGGCCGTCGGCTACCAGCCGACGCTGCTCACCGAAATGGGCGAGCTGCAGGAGCGCATCACGTCGACGAAGAAGGGCTCGATCACCTCGGTGCAGGCGATCTACGTGCCGGCCGACGACTACACCGATCCGGCGCCCGGCGACGACCTTCGCGCATCTGGACGCGACGACGAACCTGTCGCGCGCAGATCGCCGGAGCTCGGCATCTACCCGGCGGTCGATCCGCTGGCGTCGACGTCGCGCATTCTCGACCCGCGCATCATCGGCGACGGAGCATTACGACGTCGCGCGGCAGGTGAAGCAGATTCTCCAGCGCTACAAGGATCTGCAGGACATCATCGCGATTCTCGGCATCGACGAGCTGTCGGACGACGACAAGCTGACGCGTGTCACGCGCGCGCAAGATCCAGAAGTTCCTGTCGCAGCCGTTCTTCGTCGCCGAGCAGTTCACCGGGCTCGAAGGGCAAGTACGTGACCGATCGCCGACACCATCCGCGGCTTCAAGGAAATCGTCGACGGCAAGCACGACGCGATCCCGGAACAGGATTTCTACCTGGTTGGCGACCATCGAAGAGGTCGTCGAGCGGGGCAAAGAAGCGCCAGGCGGCTTAGTTCAATACGGCGGTTGACTGAAGACCATGGCTCTGCCGACACATCTGCAGTTGAACATCGTGACGCCGGATCGCTCGCTCGTCGACGAGCAGGTTGACGAGGTCGAGATCCCCGGTTCCGGCCGGCTACTTCGGGTGCTGCCCGGTCATACACCGCTGATGGCGAGGCTGGGCGCCGGCGATCTCTGGTGTGCCGCCGGGGTCAGGAGCGTCCAGCACCTGGCGATCGCCTTCGGCTTCGCTCGAGGTGCAGCCGGACCGGGTGACCGTTCTGGCGCGCATTGCCGAGCAGGCCCGAAGACATCGACATCTCCCGCGCCGAGGCTGCCGGGAAGCGCGCGGAAGAGCGCCTTCAGCGTCCCACCATCGACATCGACGCCGAGCGCGCGCGAATCGCGCTGCTGAAATCGCTCATTCGCATTCAGGTCGCGACCCGCGCCAGCGCCACCGTTCGGTCATAACATTGCTGGGTTGCGGAAAAATCTCCTCCAGCTGATTCGCTACCGGGGGCTCATTTCGAGCCTGGTCGCGCGCGAGCTGAAGGCGCGCTATCGCGGATCGGTGCTCGGCTTTCTCTGGTCCTTCATCAACCCGCTGCTGCTGCTGTCGATCTACACGTTCGTCTTCACCGTCGTCCTGCCGAACCAGCAATCCGATCGCGCAGCCGTTACGCGCTGTTCATGTTCTGCGGCATCCTGCCCGTGGAACTGGTTCTCCTCGTCGCTGATCGGAAGCGTCAGGATCGCTCGTCTCCGGCGGGAACCTGATCAAGAAGGTGCTCTTCCCCGCCGAGGTGCTTCCGCATCGTCAGCGTGCTGGCGAACATGGTGCACTTCTTTCTGGGGCTGACCGATCCTCGCGGCGTTCCTCATCGGCTACCGGCACTGGCCCGATCTCGGCCGGGCTCGTCTGGTTTCCCGTCGTCGTTCTCGTGCAGCTGGTGTTCGACGACGGCGCTGGCGCTCTTCCTCTCGGCACTGACCGTGCACTACCGGGACATTCGCGATCTGCTGTCGAATCTCCTGATGTTCTGGTTCTTCGCGACACCGATCATCTATCCCTGGCAGGACGAAAATGTGCTCGCGCTACAAACCCTGTTCGATTTGAATCCGTTCACGCACCTCGCGGTGCTCGTATCAGGAGATTCTGTTTTTCGACGGACCGGTCGGCCATGCGAAATGGCTGCTGGCCCTCGGCGCCGTTTCGGTCGTGCTGTTCCTGGCGGCATACTGGTTCTTCGATCGGTTGCGCGACTCGTTTGCCGAAGCCGTATGAGCAGCCACGCGATCGAGCTCTCCGGCGTGTCGAAGATCTACCGGCGCTACGGCGGGCGGCAGTTCGCCACGCTCAAGAGCGCGCTGCTCCAGCGCAGCATTCTTCGCGACTTGCGGCCCGAGCGAAACCTTTCCGGCGCTTGACCGACGTGTCGTTCGCGGTTCCGAAGGGAATCACCTTCGGCGTCATCGGCCGCAACGGATCCGGCAAGAGCACGGCGCTGAAGCTGGTGGCCGGCATCACGCAAACCGACGAGCGGCACGGTCGCGGTCGACGGCCGCATCTCCGCGCTCATCGAGCTCGGCGCCGGCTTTCATCCCGAGATCTCCGGACGCGAGAACGTCTTCATCAACGGCATCATGCTCGGCCTGACGCAAGCGCGAGATCGCAGCGCGCGCTTCGACGAAATCGTCGACTTCGCCGAGCTCACGGAGTTCATCGACGCGCCGGTCAAGACGTATTCGTCCGGCATGTACATGCGGCTTGGCTTCGCGGTCGCGATCCACGTCAATCCGGATGTGCTGCTGGTCGACGAGGTGCTGGCGGTCGGCGACGAAGGCTTCACCCACAAGTGCCTCGACAAGTTCGCGGAGTTCCGGCGGCGCGGCAAGACGATCCTGCTGGTGACGCACTCGCTCGGACTCGTGCGAACGCTTCTGCGACCAGGCTCTATGGCTGGATCACGGCCGTGCGCAGGCCCAAGGCGATCCGCGACGTGTCATTGACGCGTATCTCGGCTTCGGTAGAAAAAGCGAGGATGCCCAACTGGCCGCCGCGACCGCCAAGCGCCGTGGCCGCCGTCTCCAGCGAATCGGCTGTCGGCCCCACACCACCACTGCCGGCTGAACCCTGCTCGACCTGCGATGCAGCCCAACCCGACGGTGAACTCAAGAACATGTTCGAAGCCGTCGAGGGGCGATGGGGCTCGCGCGAGATTGAAATCACCGACGTGGCTCTTCTGGACAAATCAGGCCACAGATCTTTCGTATTCCACTCGGGCCGATCCGATGGTGCGGTACGATTGACGCTGATGGCTCAGCACGCCCGCGACGGATTTCGTCTTTGGCCTCAGCCTTTTCAACGCCGACGGCGTGCTGCTGCTACGGTACACAACACGTTCATCGAGGAAATGGACCCGGAACGGCTCGAGGGTCAGGCCGAGGTCACGCTCTCGGATTGAAAGCCTCGATCTGGTCGAGGGGCACATATAAACTCGACGTCGCGGTTCATACCGTGCGACAGGCTATCCGCATGGATTACCACCGGCTTCTCTACACGTTTCGTGTGAAATCGAGGACACCCGACGTCGGCATCTACCGTCCGCACCACCGCTGGTCTTTTTCGCCGAGTGTTCGCTTCAAGTCGAAGCCGGAGACCGCGTAAGCGCAGACTTCCGGCTGGAACGACAGTGACCTTCACTCGATCTGGCCGCATTCATCACCAGGCTTCGAGCCGCTGGCAAGACAATTGTTTTCACGAATGGTGTGTTCGACCTGCTGCATCCTGGCCATGTGCGCTACCTGCAGCATGCGAGGACGCTCGGTGACGCGCTGATCGTCGGCGTCAATTCAGACCGGTCCGTCCGGTCCAACAAGGGACCGGGGCGTCCCATCACGGCAGAGGCTGAGCGTGTCGAACTTCTCGAAGCGCTGGCCTGCGTCGATGCGGTCGTCGTGTTCGACGAGGATACGCCGCACGACATCATTTCGGCGGTGCAGCCCGATGTGCTCGTGAAAGGCGCTGACTGGGCTGAAGACGCGATCGTCGGCCGCAGATACCGTCGAGACGCGAGGCGGCAGAGTCGTGAGGGGTTCCGATCGAAGCGGGCTATTCGACGACCGCGATTCTTGCGAAGATCCGCAGTAGAACGTGATCAGTAGCTACTTCTCTCACCCTTCAGGCTCTCCTGAAGAATGCCGTTTCGCAGACCCGACTCGACACGCCGCGCGTCTCGTCGCCGGGCTCACCGCCTTCAGCCAAAGGCGCTCTTCGTGGCGACGGCGGCCCATGCGATGCCGAAGGGTGTTGCGCTGTATCTGGTCCCCGGCGACGTTCAGATGAGAAGCGTTGCCGACATCCGTTTCTTTCTGGCGGGCGTCGAAGGGATGTCGGGCGACGCGGCCGAGCGCGCGGTTCTTCCGTTTCCTTCTCACGAAATCGATCCGTACGCGCGGCTTGATGCCTCACGTCAGCGTGGCCGCGCGCGCGCGCGCGTGCTCCCACGCGCTCGCCACCGGATCCACGCGCGTGGTCGTCGCGTCGGCCGCAGCGCTTCTTCCGCGCGTGAGCGCTCCCGACCGGCTGCTCGCCGCTGATCGATCGAGCTCGAGCCAGGGAACGACCATTCCGCCTTCCGACCTCGCCGAGCTGCTCGTCGACGCGGGGTTCAGCCGCGAGGATCCCGCAGACGAGCACGGCGAGTTCGCGGTCCGGCGCGGGATCGTGGACATCTACCCTGCGCGGCGAGCCGGCTGCCGGTGCGGCTCGAGTTCGTCGGGCGACACCATCGAGACGCTGCGTGCCTACGACCGGCGACACGGCGGTCGATCAAGCCGATCGACCAGATGCTGGTCGTGCCGCTCCGGGACATCCTTCCGGCGCGAACAATCGATCGGTTCGAAGGCGAGCACACAGCCGCCCGAGGATCTGGATCGCACGGCGTGATATCTTCGACTATCTCGCGCGCGCCCGGCAGTCGCGGCTGATTGTGTCCGAACGCGACGAGGTCGAGAGCGAGCGCGACGAAGCGAAGCTGCTGGACGCCGTCCGTCACCTGGCCCCGACGAGGCAGCCAGGGCGGCAGCCGGGTTCGGCCATCTGCACCGCCCGAGACGTTTCTATGTCGACTGGGACGATGCGAGGGCGTGGCTGGCGCCGGCGACAGAGGGTCGCGCAGCTGGCGCTCGGCGGCGATGAACAGTCTGGCGGCATGGCGATCCGCTGCCAGCCGTCCGTCGGGTTGCGCGGTCGCGTGGCCGACTGGGTCGCCGGACGATTCGCCGCAGGCGCGACGAAGGCGAGATCACGCCTCTTCGTGGCGGCGACGCCGGGACGCGCCGAGCGCACGATCGAGCTGCTCAAGGAGTACGACGTGCTTCGCGGTGCCGGTGGATCGCGCGCCGAAGATGCGCGCTACGCGGCGGTGCTCGTGGCGATCGGCGCGTCTGTCGCGCGGCTTCCGGCTGCCCGACGCGCAGCTCTGCAGATCTACGCCGAAGACCGACGTCTTCGAAGAGGAACGCGCGCGCCGCCGAACGCCGTCGCTCGCGCCACCAAGGCGTTCCTCTCGGATCTGCGCGATCTCAAGGTCGGCGACTTCGTCGTCCACGTCGATCACGGCATCGGCATGTTCGTCGGCCTGAAGCAGATCGGCGTCGGCGACAGCCATGCAGGAATTCCTCGAGCTTCGCTACGCCGGCGACGACAAGCTGTTCGTGCCGGTCGAGCGGCTCGATCTCGTGCAGAAATACTCCGGCGCCAGCGCGGCCGCCGATCGATCGAGCTTGGCGGCGCGTCCGTGGGAGCGCGCCAAGACGCGCGGTCAAGAAGGCGATGCGCGACATGGCCGAGGAGCTGCTGAAGCTCTACGCCGCGCGCAAGGCTGTGCCCGGTCACGCCTTCAGCCCCGACTCGCACTGGCAGCAGGAGTTCGAGGACGCGTTCGAGTGCGAGCTGACGCCGGATCAGACGACACGGCGATCGCCGACATCAAGCGCGACATGGAATCGCCGACGCCGATGGATCGCCTGCTGTGCGGCGACGTCGGCTACGGCAAGACCGAGGTCGCGATGCGCGCCGCGTTCAAGGCGGTGATGGAGGGCAAGCAGGTGGCGTTTCTCGCGCCGACGACGGTGCTGGCGTTTCAGCACCAGAAGACGCTGCAGGGAACGCTTCGCCGGCTTCCCGGTGCGCATCGACATGGTCAGCCGGTTCCAGAGCAAGGCCGAGCAGAAGAGCACGCTCGTCGATCTCGCCGCCGGCAAGGTCGACATCATCGTCGGCACGCACCGCCTGCTGTCGAAGGACGTCGAGTTCCGCGATCTCGGCCTCCTGATCGTGGACGAAGAGCAGCGTTTCGGCGTGGCGCACAAGGAACGCATCAAGCAGATGCGGCAAGAAGGTCGACGTGCTCACGATGAGCGCGACGCCGATCCCGCGCACGCTGAACATGTCGCTCGTCGGCATCCGCGACATGTCGATCATCGAAACGCCGCCGAAGGATCGGCTGTCGATTCAGACCAACGTCGTCAAGTTCGATCAGCGAGGTGATCTCGCGCGCGATTCGCAACGAAGTCGATCGCGGCGGCCAGGTGTACTTCGTGCACAACCGCGTCGAGTCGATCTTCTCCATCGGCAGCCTGGTGCAGCGACTCGTGCCCGAAGTCGCGGCTCGTGGTCGGCCACGGACAGATGGACGAGGACGCCCTCGAACGGGCGATGCTCGATTTCGTCGCGCAAGAAGTTCGACGTCCTGCTGGCGACGACGATCGTCGAGAACGGCCTCGACATTCCCAACGCGAACACCATCATCATCAACCGCGCCGATCGCTACGGCCTGTCGCAGCTCTATCAGCTGCGCGGACGACGTCGGGCGCTCGGATCGGCCGGCCTATGCGCTACCTGCTGATTCCGCCGGAAGACAACCTGTCGCCGGTTGCCAAGAAAGCGGCTCGCGGCGATCAAGGAGTTCAGCGATCTCGGCAGCGGATTCCGCGTCGCCGCGCTCGACCTCGAGATCCGCGGCGCCGGCAACCTGCTCGGCGGCGAACAGAGCGGCCACATCGAAGCGCTCGGCTTCGAGATGTATGAAGCTCCTCGAACAGACCGTGCGCGAGCTCAAGGGCGAAGAGCTCGAGCCCGACGACCCGCGCCAACGTCAATCTGCACATCGACGTGCGAATCGACGAGTCCTATGTGCCCGACATGAACCAGCGGCTGATCGCTCTACCGGCGGATTGCCGCGGCGCGGCCGGGACGCGGAAATTGACCGGGTGCTCGAGGAGGCTGCCGACCGGTATGGTCCCCTGCCGGAGTCGATGCTCAACCTGGCCGACTTCGGCCGGATCAGGGTCATGGCGGACCGCGCTCGACATCAGACAGCGTCGACCGCGAAGGCCGCACCGTCGTCATAAAGTTCAGACCGCAGGCGCGGGTCGATCCGGCGCGCCTCGTGACGCTGGTGCGGCAGCGTCCCGGGGTGCACGCTGATTCCGCCCGGCGGTCTTCGGTTGGATCTCAATGTCGCTGGGGGATCAGGGCCGATCGCAGACAAAGAGTGGATGTCTCTCGCTCCCCCGGTCCCGTCCCCAGCCGTCCACCGGCAGCGGGCGGCTCGCCACGAAGGCGCCGCGCTCTCCTGCTCCAGCCCCGTCTGGTGGACAGCAAGGGCTCGCACCGGTGAAGTCCGGCCGGGCTTCACGAAGGCGGAGATTCTCAGGCCGGCGAAGGACGACCCGCGCAGGCCGGGCGGGGTGTTCGAGCAAGTCGGCGGTTTATTGAGCGACCTCCTCGATCAGGGGTAAGATTTTACTTTGCAATACGTTATGAGATACCGATCTGTCCTGGCCGCGCTCGCATTTCTGATGGCCGTCTCGTGGCTCGCGACGCCGCGGCGCCGACATCATCGAACAGATGCTGGTGAAAGTGAACGGCGAGATCTTCACCAAAGTCTGATCTCGAAGCACCGGCAGGTGCAGGCACTGCGCCAGATGGGCCAGCGAGATTGATCCGAAAGCGAACCTTTCGGACGCCGCGCTGCGGAAGATGCTCGACGAGATCACGCCCAGATCTCATCGTCAACGTCGTGGACGAAATACTCGTGGTACAGCGCGGGCGCGAGCTCGGCTACAAGATCACCGACGAGCAGTTCAACGGTTATCCTGGACAACATCAAGAAGAAAGCAAGATCGAAACCGAGGAACAGTTCCAGGCCGCGCTCAAGCGGGAGAACATGACGCTCGGCGATCTTCGCAAGAACATCGAGAGAGACGGCGATCGTGTCGCGCGTCCAGCAGAACGAAGTCCTGGGGAAGGTGACGGTCTCGGACGAAGACGCGCAAAGATGCACTGCGAGCACAAGGACGAATTCACCACGCCGCAGGAAATTACGCTGCGGGAGATCTTCGTGAGCGTGCCCGGCGACGGCACGACGATCAACGTCGGTCTCGACGAGGAGGCGCGCGGGCCAAGATCACGGAGATTCGCCGGCGCGTCCTCGGCGGCGACAGCTTCGAGAAGCTGGCGGCCGACATGTCGGATGCGCCGTCCCGCGCCAACGCGCGGGTTGATCGGCCCCCTCAGCGTCAACGACCTCTCGCCGGAGTTGAAGAAGCTGGTGTCTTCGATGAAGGTTGGCTGACGTGACCGAGCGTGCTGAAAGCGCCGCGCGGCTATCAAATCCTGAAACTCGAATCGTCGAAGGTAGCCGAGACGCTTCCCTTCGAAAAAGCGCGCGAGCAGATCAGCGAGCAAGGTCTTCTCGGAAAAGCGCCGGCGCGAGTTCGAGAATGCCACTCGGGAAGCTGCGTGGCGAGTCGATCATCGAGTGGAAGAACGACGGACTTGAAGAAGGCCTACGACCTCGGGCTCGAGACGCATCAAGAGTGGTGCCGCGCTGCCTTAGGTAATGGTCAGCTCAGACTCTGCCGCGGCGCGATGGTTCGCCATCTGGACGCGTTCCCGCCACGAGCAGGCCGTTCGCGAGCAGCTCGAACAGAAGAACGTCGAGGCCTTCCTCCCCACGCTGCCTCGATGGAGCCGCTGGAAAGACCGAAGAAGAAGATCGACTGGCCGCTCTTCCCCGGCTACTGCTTCGCGCGTTTCAACCCGGACGCGCTGCCGGTGCTGAAGGTGCCCGGGGTGGTGAGCATCGTTTCGTTCGATGGCAAGCCGGCGCCGATTCCCGACTACGAACTCGAGAGCATCCGAGTGCTCGTTGGCAGCGAGCTGCAATTCGATCCCTGTCCGCGTCATTCACGAAGGCATGATGGTAGAAGTCGTCCAGGGCCGCTCAGCGGGCGTGGTTGGACGGCTGCTGCGGAAAGACGCGCCGACAGCACGCCTGGTGCTTTCGGTTGACCTCATCGGCCAGGCGGTCAGCGTCGAAGTCGACGCGGCTTCGGTGAAAGCGTACTAGGCGTTCTTCGTGCTGACGTTCTACGTGCTGCGTTCCATGAAGATTGGTTCGATTGATCTGGCGTCGCCTTTCGCGGTGGCCCCGATGGCGGGCATGACCGACGACGGCGTTTCGCCGTCTCGTGAAACGCCACGGCGGCTTGCGGGCTGGTCGTCACCGAGATGGTCAGAGCGCCGAGGGACTCGTGCGCGGCATCGACCGGACGCTCGAGTACGCCGAATTCACCGAAGAAGAACGCCCGGTCTCGGTCCAGATCTTTGGCGGCGATCCCGAAAGATGGCCGCCGCGGCGCAGATCGTCAGGGCATGGGCGCCGACATCGTTGACGTCAACATGGGATTGTCCGGTGCCGAAGATCGCGAAGCACAACGCGGGCTGCAGCCTGATGCGCGAGCCGGCTCACTGCGGCCACGGTCATTTCCGCCGATGACCCGGGCCGTGAAGATTCCGGTCACGGTCAAGATGCGGGCCGGATGGAACGACGCCGAACGAAATGCGCCGGTGCTCGCAAAAATGGTCGAAGACGCGGGCGCGTCGGCGATTGCCGTCCACGGCCGGGACTGCAGCCCAAAGCTACAGCGGATCGGCAGACTGGAATCTCGTTGCCGACATCGCCGACCGGCTCACCATTCCAGTCTTCGGCAGTGGCGATTGCATCGAGCGAGCAGGTCATCACGCGGCTGCGCCGGGGCGTCGAGGGCGTGCTGGTCGGACGAGGGCGTGCTCAGGAACCCCTGGATCCTGTCTCAGGCAGCCGACATGGTCGCGAAGGCCGGCGCTCCTCGAGAAGTCACGCTCGAAGATCGCGGCCGGTTTCTGTTCGAGTACATCGAGCTACTGACTCACGAACGTGTCCACGAGGACACGGCGTTCCGGCACGTCGCGCCTGGACTGCCGCCAGTGAAGCCAGAGGACACGATCGATGGGTCATCAACAAGCTGCGCGCGCTCGGATCCTGGTATACCGAAAGGGCTCATCAACGGTTCGCACTCTTCGCACCGCGATCAGCACCGCTGAATCAGTTCGAAGCCTTGCGCGGCATCATCCGATCGTTTTTCTTCGAATCCCGCACCGAAGCGGCGGTTAACGAACGACCTGGGCGGTCTGACAGACGAATGACGGCTGGAGGCATCGAGCCTGCCACGCCGAAAACCTCTACCGCTGCTGCCTCACGTCTGGCGGGACTTCGATCCGGCAGCGCAAAACTGTGCAAGTCAGACCGACGCCAACGGATCCGGAAACCAGCTTCCGACGCTCCTGCTGTGTCTCGTGATCTGGCTTCCGCGCTGTGGTGCGCCGCCGGCCGACGCCCGCAAAGACATCCAGCCGGTGTACCGACGAGCAGTCAGGGACGATTGACCGAGCTCAAGCATGACTCGGATCATGACGGTAAGGTCGACATCGTCAGCTTCATGGACGGCGTTCGCGTCCTGCGGATCGAGATCGACAAGGACGAAGACGGGAAAGTGGACCGCTGGGAGCTACTTACGATGCCGACCAGAAGCTGCAGAAGGTCGGCGTTTCGCGGTTGAACGATGGTGTCGAAGCGCGCATGGTCGTTTCGCCGATGCGGAGGGAAACGTTGTCCGCGTCGAGATCGCGACGAAACGCGATGGCCATGTCTCGCGGGTGGAGCACTACCAGGGCGACCAGCAGGTCAGCGCAGAGGAAGACACCGACGGCGACGGCCAGTTCGACAAATGGGAAACGTATGGAGCAGGGCGGCTGGCCTCGGTGGCCTTCGATTCGCGCCGACGCGGAAAACCCGATCGCCGCTTGACGTATGCCACCGACGGCGGCGTGAAGATCGAAGTCGATCCGACTGGAACCGGCTCATGGACATCAGCGTCCCGCTAATCGCGACACGCCGCTGTTCCGGCATGTGATTTGTGATGAGTGCTGACCAGAAACATTCGAATCGGTCTTTGCCTGTGCGTGGCGTTTCTCGCGACGACCGCGGCGCAAGCGCGGGAAATGCCCCAGCCCCCGGACCTCGATCGCATCCGTCTCCGCGCGGGCCCGGTGCTCTTGAATCCGACGCTCGCCATTCCCAACGCCGGCATTGATACCAACGTCTTCAACGAACCGGATTACGCGGAGCCGGACAAAGACTTCACCATCACGTTCACGCCGGCCGCCGACGTGTGGATGCGCATGGGGCCGCTCGTGGATCGTCGGCAACGTGAAGGAAGATCTGGTCCGGGCATAGCCGAATTCGACTCCGAGCGGTCGGCCAATCGGCACACTTCACGGCATCGCTGCTCATGCCTTTCAACCGGCTGACGGCGGCCGTTGGAGGAAACTGGATCGACACGCGCGAGCGTCCGGGATTCGAAATCGACACCCGCGCGAGCCGAACCGAACAGGGATACAACGGAATCCTCGAGGTCCGTGCGCTGTCAAAGACCTTCTTCGGTGTGCGCGGCGAACACCGGAGCATCGAGTTCGACGAGGGCGAGAACTATCAGGGGCCGAGCTCGACGGAACTCAATCGCACGGTCTCGAACTTCGGCCTGACCGCCCGCAGCCAGCTGACGCCGCTGACGAGCATCTCGTTTGTTCTCCGGGTTCCAGCAGGAACGATTCGACTCTCTCGCCGCTTCGCGACTCCGACTCGACGCGGTCTCGATGTCGGGCTCAATTTCGACTCGCTTCGCGCTCGCAACCGGTTCGGCGACGTTTGGCATTCCGGGACTTCAGACCTCTGTCCTCGGATGTTCCGGGGCTACACGGGCTCCACGGCGCCGTCAACCTGTCGTACACGGCGCTCGAATCGACAAGACTGACCTTCGGCGTGTTGCGCGACGTGCAACACTCTTACGACGTCAGTCAGCCGTACTACCTGCAGTCGGGGTTCACGGTTGGACTCGGACAGCAGATTTACGGACCGATAGACGCGGGAATTGCGCGTCGGATTCGATCGACTCCGCATATGCGGATCGACAAGGCGCGCGACATCGCCGTGACCGAGTCGTGCAGGACCACGTCGCAACTATGGGGGTGGCGTGGGATATCGGCTAACCGCGATGCTTCGATTTGGGTTCAACGTCGATCGCTCGCGCCGCGAAGTCGGAGCTGCCTGCACATCAATACAGTGGTCTCCGTTACGGCCTTGCGATGACCTACGGCCTCTAACTGACGGTTCGATCCAGCTGTGGCGTTGCGCATCGCGTTCGACATGGACGGCGTTTTCGCCGACATGGACTCCGAGCTTGTCCGGCAGGCTGAAATCACTCTTTGGCCAGGCAGTCAAGACACAACCGATCGAGGCAACCAACCCCGCCCTGTGCGGGAGCCCGCCGCCGGGCCAGCCGGCCGAGAGCCGTGCACCGGATCATGAAATCTCGCTGGCCCGACCCAGATGACCACGCGACAGCAGCGGCAGTTGTGAGCCACATCGAGTCCATCGAGAACTTCTGGGAAACGCTCAAGGAAATCGAAGCCGGCTCAGTTCGGAGGCTATCGTCGCTCGCGGCCGCCAACGGCTGGGAGGTCATCTTTCTCACGAAGCGCCCGCGGAGCGGCGGCGCGATCGCACAAGTTCAGACGCAGCGGTGGCTTCGAGTCGAAAGGCTTCCGCGCTTCCGAGCGTGTTCGTCGTGCAGGGCTCGCGGGGTCGCATTGCCTCGGCCCTGGACCTCGACTTCGTCGTCGACGACCGTCCGGAAGAATTGCCTGGACGTCGTCATGGAGTCCAAGTCTCAGGCCATTCTCGTGTGGCGCGACCGTGAGACACCGATGCTGGCTTCGACTCGGCGCCTCGGGATAGCCGTCGTCAAGAGCGTGACCGAGTGCCTCGATGCACTCGCGCAGGTCGATTCTCCCGAGCTCGAGAGACCGTCGATCGTGGACCGAGTGATGCGGCTGGGGGGCTCGACCGCAAAGCAAGAGCACATAACTACTTCGATTCGTACCATCCACGAAGCCGGTAGTAGAGAATCCCGAACGCTTCCGTGCGCAAAGACCGATGTCTCTTCGAAGCCCGCGTTCTCCGGGCACGAGCCAGTCGTCCCAGAAACGCGCAGGAAGCGGATCGCGGCTGATCGCGGGAATCACCTCGAAACCAGCGGCCTGGAACGCTCCCACCGATCTCCACATATGAAAGTCGGATGTGACGAGGACCAGGTGCTCCGCGCCCAGCTTCCGGGCCAGCGCCGAATCGAACTCGGCTTCCTCGTGGGTGTTCCGGGACGTGAGCTGCGTTTCGAGGCGATCCGGCGGGAATACCCAGTCGCACGAGCGTCTGGCGGACGATCTCCCCTGTCGCCTCGCTATCCTGCCTGGAGCTGATCTTTCCTCCCGACGCAATCACGTAGGCAGGGTTGACGAGCCGGTAGACGCGCGCGGTCTCGAGCGCACGGCTCGCGGCGTAGGCATCGGGTGTTGAAAGCTCGTTCCCCGGCCCAATCGCGGATCGTGTAGCCCGCCTAGACCCAGGACCACCACGGCGGTCGGTCCCTGTGGAACATCCTCGGCAGCCAGCGGCTTGTAGGAAGAGCTCAGGGCAGCCACGAACCGGTGGCCGATGCCGTAGATCGACATGCAGGTGTATCCGGCTATCACGAGAACGATGAGTCGCCGGGCAGATGCGCGATCCAGGCTCGCAAGCAGGACGAAGAGAATCGCCGCAACGGAGCACGTGACATGGCCACTAGCGAGAGGGGCGAATCCGAGCGCCGCGCTCATGGCCGGCGCTTGGGTCCTGCAGCCGGTCCCTCGAACGCCTGCCAGCTGGTTTGAAGCGCGCTCGAGGGTCTTTGTGCTGGCCTCCGGGACGCCACTCGTGCGTCCGCCGTTCGAGCGCCGGCTTGGGCCTGGAGCGAGGCTTCCCTGCTCGGCCTCCGGCGATTCGCAGGCGGCCGCCGGGCGAACCACCTGATCGCGATGTTCGGATTGGTCCGCTGCAGCTGGACGAATGTCGGAAGCAGGTCCTCGCGGTTTGCCGCTCAAGCTATCGGACCGTTGTCGATCAGGATGGTCAGTAAGGCGTAGCGCGGCGGCATCTCGTGGTCAGCGTCCTACGGTTGCAGGCGTTTGAGCTTTTCGACGAGCGTCGTGCGTTTCAGGTTGAGAGCCGCGCGGCGCGCTTTATTGCCCCGGTTCGTTCGAGCGAGCGATGAATCGGATCACGTTCGAGGTGGATGCGACGACGCTCGCCAGGATCCAGCCCCTCCTCCGGCAGCGAGACGGCCAGCTACAGGCGCCGCTTCCGGCTGCTGCAATTCCGGTGGCAGGTCGGGAGGTCGATTTGCGTGCGGCCGCGCTGAAAGCCACGGCGCGCTTCGATGGCGTTGCTCGACGGCCGGCGGACATTGCCGGGCCAGGAATACGACATCAGTCGCCCGCATGGCTTCCTGGAAACGGTGAACCGGTTGGCAGCCTTCGGCGCTCGGCCCCTGGAGTTCGGGGATCGATCGAGAAGTGCTGCACGAGCAGCGGAATGTCCTCTTTCGGTCATGAAGCGGGAACAATACGTAA
>ERZ1370068.6798-contig-5758_pt1 | contig 45518 bp, 45 predicted proteins | sample MGYA00561227_ERZ1370068 | MGnify/ENA primary metagenome ERZ1370068 (study PRJEB38410, sample SAMEA6850437) | metagenome | study: Metagenomic assessment of the ecological functions of the soil: analysis of the soil microbiota associated with the... | reverse complement strand
CATTGCTCGGTTTTGAGGCGGCACCAGGAAGCAGCGACAGATTGGGAAGAAGCGTTATTGCTGTGTGGGCTGGCAAAAAATTAATCGGGATAGACGACCTGCCGTGGATGGGCACCACAGTGGTGATTGGCGTCATCAGGCTACGGTTTGAGTGGGGGAAAAAGACAAAATGCTGTTGGGGTAGAAAATTAACCAGAATCACGGCCGACAACCAGATGCGATGCTTAGGAACCAACATCGTCAGTTACGTGTTCCGAACGTTACCGGAATACATTTTCCATCCGCCCGCCGCAGCCGCAGCGAAAGGCCTCACCAATCACACAGATGGATCAGGAACCGTATGGTGGAGCAACCTCGCGGCTGGCAAAAAGCAACCTGCAATGTGCAGACCAACGACAACGCGGAACCCCTGCCGTAGTAGACTTCCCAACCAACATCCTGCTGCGGGCAAAATGTTCCACGATGGAGTCAGAATCAACTCTTACTGATTCAAGGGTGTTCCTTAGAGCCAAAACGCTGAGGGTCCACTGTTCCAGATTTACAACGGAGTGCAGCAATCGCCCTGACCATTGGTCGCGAAACGGAGGTCTACGCAGGCCGGGGCAACGCTTTCGACCGGCACCCGGTAGTTCTCTACGCGGCATCTATGACACGGCCCTGGGTGGAAACCAAACCAGCAAGAGATACCATCCAGCGGTGCGAACGGCACGGTGGGTTCATGAATCGGTTCTCGCCGACATAATTACGGACAACAATCCAGTGGGTCATTCATTCTGGATCAGCAACCGGGGCAGAGGCGGCACCGCGCTCAGTGGTGATTTTCCAGTTCAGGCTGGTGGCGGATAGACCCAGAGAAGTTCAACACCCCACCATGCAGCCCGGGTGATGGAGCACCACTTCCAGGTAATCCGCTTACCCTGCTCACCCCGTCCAACGGTTTCTTCGGAGCAGCATGTCCGCATCACCAACACCCATACTCTGATGTCGCTTCAGGTCAAAGAAACACACCAAAGCCGAGGTCGACATGTTGGTGACTTGAGGATGATTGCAAAAGCCAAATGGCCATCTCGCTCCGTGCAGCGTCCACGGTAACAGACCAATGGCGGACGGGGGCCGGAAACCCAAAGCTGCTGGAGCACGACTGTTGGAGGCGCTGGTGGTGGCGGGTTAACCAACAATGCAACAGCCCCGGTTCACTTTCCATCAAGGATGGCGTACTGTTCACCAACGTTAACCTGTTAGGAACCCACCACAGTCAGTGCAACCTAGTGCAGGCCGCGGAGCTGAAAGGATTCTTTCAAACGCCGAGTTTGACTGTGGTCAGCATTAAACTATCGCCGCTGACGGCAGTGCTTGAACGCATTATACCAATTGCTAACCTTGGACGTGGTGCGGTTGCTGATCACCACCAACTCAACGCCGTCTCCATTCAGGATTGCCAGACCGTGGTCAGCATCTTCCCCAACACCGGCCTGGGAGTTACTATTCATGGATTTTGGAACACTGCGCCCGCGCCTGGTTCCTCTGATGGGGCCGTAACGACAATCCTGACCAACGGCTTCAACGGAAAATCTTTAGTCCGCGCAGGGATGAAAAGTACCATAAACGTCACGGTCTGAACAGTACCAGCGTGCGGATACTCACCATTTGGGATAGTGGTGGCTTACCCTGGTCACTAACTACATCACTGGGACAGCTACCATCATCAGGATTCGCACTTGAGCGGCAAAACGGTTTCAATAACCGAACCTTGACCAACTCCCTTTCCGGGGTCATCATTTCCGGAATCCGTTATACCCTTCAGGCGTCAGCCAGTCAGGATCAGTGGCTACATCTCGTGCGGGGACCTCATCGTTAGCTGCCCATTCGTAATGTTATTCCACGTCCAATGGATCTTTCGAAAGCAACAACCAGGCTGGTGGCTAACAACACATTGAAAGTGGTGCTTTAAAGTATCGAAACCTTATCCCTGTCGAACGCGTGGTCAACTCCGGACATCGTGGGTGACGGAACAACTCTACCAACCTGGGTCAGTGGAACCGGAAGCACCTATTGGCGAGAGAACGTTAACTTTGGTGTGGTAATTCCAATTCTTGCAGTGGTGGTAGAGGAAGCACTGGCTAACATCGATGCTGGTATTGGCGGCGCTTTATCGGTGGAGGAAACTGCCAATAGGTCAGGCAGCAGCATGGATTGTTATGGTGGGCGTTAAACGAAACCTACGGCGTCAAAGGTGTGCCTCGGTGTCTAAAACAACGCAGCTGGTGATGATCCCAACACCCAAGTGTGTCAAAAAGGGAGTCAGCTCGGCAAAAGACAATTGGCTGTACTTGCTATTGGTAAGGTGCTGCATGGTATGTGTGGTTGGAAGGCAAAGCGCCGGGCATGTGCATAATTTCCTGGTGGTCGTGGAAACACTACTTTTATAGCCTGCTTAAAATTTTTCTTACTGTTGCTGGTGTGGGCTTTGAACCAGATTGAGAACCTCGCTGACGGAGGAACCATTGGTGGCGTGGCTACACCACTATATCTCCACTGGCTGGCTCTGCCGTTTACGCAACCATCCCCGGAGGTGTCAGCAACCGCGGCCACTTCAGCCCACCTGGCTGGGAATAATGACTTTTCGGAAACTACCGCTACTCCACTAAAGTTTTGCTTCTTTTCCCGCAGGAACCCCATGGTAGCAATCGCATGCAACATCACGGCCACAGCCACGACGAATGATCGGCCCGCTTATAGTTGTTTTGAAAATGCTTGGGTGCCTGCTTGCGCCGGAGTTATGTGGCATCGCCACTGGTCAACAGTGCTGTCCCGCTCTCGTTAATGCTGGCACTGCCGAAACGAACACGCGATCACAAGTGCGAACATACTGGCCAATGTCCTGACTAACGGTTCAGAAGGCCGTCGAACTCCGAGCGGCTAGGCAAGGTTCGCTGCAACTGCAGATAACAGCGCCTTCAATAGCAATCCGTGCATTCCGGCGTAATTCACACTTCGGAACGGTTGCCCAAATGATGGAGTACGCAGTTTTAACTGGTGAGGATTATTAGCACTGGATCTGCAAACTAGTCTTGCAATGTAACTTTTAACGTGGAAGGTGCTTACGGTGGGCTCACGCTTAGATGCAGAAACAGAGAATAAATGGCATTGCCACTGTTTTGAAAATCACCGCAACAGCAGCGGCGTCTGGTGTAATTACAAATCGCTTCACTGTGGTTGAGTGGCGTCCGTCTCAAAAAGTTAATGAGAACCCCCACAGGTCCTGTTCCTCTCAGTCCCAATGGCGCTGCTGCTCCATGGTTCCGAATCATCGGGGACACAAAATTGGGTGCGCATCGACTTGAGCAATGGTCAGTGATTGGTGCGACCATAACTAACAGGACAACGACTAACGTCTCTATTTCCACTGCCACGGCCGCAGATATCAACACAGCCATCAGTACCAGTGATAACGCTGCGGTTTATCCAGACCCGGGAACCCAAATTCTGAACAACGGTCTCTCTCAAGGGAACACCACAGCTGCAGCGGGGCCGGGGCTAACCTGACAAAGCTAGGTTCACTGGCGTGAACGATGCTCGGTCTGCAGACGTGGACGGCAGGATATCCAGGGAAGTGGCCGGTAGTTCATGCTTCCTTCCGGGTAGTCCATCCGGGCAGCCGTAATTGACCGCTGCACAGCACTTCTGAACCGCCAACGATTACTCTGCTGCGTCTGGTCTGAGCGTGGCAGCTCATCTTTGCCTGACCGTGAACGATGAAACCGCCGACGGGTTCCCGGTTGGGTCAGACAGCTACACCGCCAGTGATGGGGCTCTTCTCCCAACGAGTGGGGATACGCCCCGCGCCCCGAACACCCACCTTCGGCACGGTGAAGAAGCCGCCGGCGTTCTTGTCGGCCGGATCGATGTAGAACGGCGCCGCCCGGCGCTTGGCCAGCACCTTGGCGGCGATGCCGCCGTCCGGTCACCTTGTCGGCGCGCATCGGCAGGGTCACGTCGGAGACCGAGGACAGCGGCTCGACATTCCTGGTGTCGACCTCGTTCAGTTGCTCGATCCAGGCGAAAATCCCCGACAGCTCGCCGGCCAGCGGCGCCAGTTCCTCATCGGCCACCTTCAGGCGGGCGAGCGGCGCGATGCGCGCCACCGTGTCCTTGTCGAGCGACATGCCTCTTGCTCCAAAACGCTTGAATGGCGCGGTTGGTAGCCGGTTTGCCCTGCAGGGCACGGGCGAACCCAGCAGGCGCGTCAGCTGATAGGCGCGGCTACACGCGCCGGCTCGGTCGCGGTCTCGGCGATGCGGCGGGCGGCCACCGCCTCGATCTCGGCGCGGACCGCCGGCCGCGCCGTCGAGCAGGTCGCGGAAATCCTTGCGACGCAGCATCAGCAGGTGGCAGTAGCCGTCGGCGACCACGTCGGCGCTGCGCGGCTGATCGCTGAGCAGGCCCATCTCGCCGAAGAAGTCGCCTCTCCTTCAGCGTCACCTCGAAGCCGGCGGCCATCACCGTCACCTCGCCCGCGGCGATGAAGTACATGGCGTCGGGCGGCCCGCCGGCGCGCGATGATCTTCTCGCCCGGCAGCGCCACCACGGCGCGCAGCCGCTTGCCGACCTCGGCGACGGCCGCGCGGTCGAGCGACGGCGAACAGCGGCACGCGCGCGATCATGCCGGTCAGCTCGAGGCCGAGATCGAGCGGCGGCCGCTCGCCGATGGCGCCGCGCCGCTCGGCGAGCTGCTGGCGCAGGTCGTCATAGACCTCGCGGCTGATGATCGCCCTCGCGCAGGCGGCGGGCGTATTCCGCCGCCTCGAAGCGGATGGCGGCGCGCTCGAGCTGCGCGCGTCTCGGATCGATCGGCATAGCCCGGATACTGCAGCGACAGCGCCTTGCAGCGCGCTGTCGACGGCTCCTGCGCGGTTCGTCGATCACGCGCCGCGAGCTCGACCTCGGCGTCGGCGCCCAGCAGGTCGGCGACCGAGCTGCATGTTGAACGCCGCGAGCTCGGCCAGCACGCTCTGCGTGCACCATCAGGATCTCGAAGCGGTCGGCCAGCGCGCTCGGTCAGCAGCGCGCTCGAGCCCAGCCGGCGATGCAGCCACAGCGCCGAGCCGGAAGCCGCGATCGGGAGCGCGAGATGTCGTGCAGCCACTCCTCGTAGCCGGCCGACGCCGCGGTCGCGCACGGCGTCGATCAGCCGGTCGGCGCGCGCCGCCAGCACCGCCACCATGCGGCGCGACAGGATCTGCTGCTCGAACAGCTCGAGATAGAGCTCCTTCTCGCGCGTGCACAGCGTCACCAGGCCGACCTTCAGCCGCTCGTCGAGCGTCGAGCGCCAGCTCTGGCCGGCGCCGCCTCGATCTCGGCCTCGCCGGCCGAGGCCGGATCGGCGGCGATGCCCTCGACCCGGGCATTGCGCTGGCGCGATGATCTGCTGCAGGTGACGCGTCGACGTTGATCCGCGACAGCGCGAGCACGCGGTCGCGCAGCGCGAGCTCGAGGCGGCGTCAGCTTGTCGAGCCCGAGCAGCGTGCATGACCAGGCCGAGCGTCGTGGCGTTGACGAACAGCGTGAACAGCACGAACAGCGTGGCCGAGCACGCGCGGTGAACTCGCGGACGTTCGCCGGCAGCCGCTCGTCGCCCGCCGCGACCATGGCGAGCACGATCGTCACCGCGCCGCGCAGGCCGCCCCACACCAGGATCGCCTTGTAGCGGTTGTCGACCGGCTGCACGAGGCGGACCTTCTCGAGCAGCGGCAGCATGCCGAACACCACCAGCGCGCGCGCCACGAAGGCGCCGACTGCGACGGCGGCGACGCGCCCACGACATAGAGCCAGGTGATCTGCAGCAGCACGTTGGCCGCCAGCATCGAGGCCAGCACGAAGATCAGGCAGTTCGCCCAGAAGTCGAGCTGCGTCCAGCAGCTGGCGCAAGCGCCGCCCACTGGCGCGGATGCAGGTGGGTCGGGCCGTAGGCTGCGACGGTCGAGCGCCGCCATCACGACCGAGACGACGCCGGAGACGTGCAGATAGTGGTCGGCCGAGCACGTAAGCTGAGTATAGGCGAGGCCGACCGTCACCGAGGCGATGGCGGCATCCGATTCGCCGAGCCGCGGCAGGATCAACATGGCGACGCGCGCCAGCGACGAAGCCGAACAGCGATGGCCGCCCACGAACTCGCGCAGGAAGACGACGACCGCGCCGGCCGAGCTCGGCGGCGACTGGCTGCGCCATCGGGATCGGCCGCGAGCGCAGCCAGGATGCCGATGAACAGGCCGAAGGCGGCGATGGCGACGGCGTCGTTCAACAGCGATTCGCCCTCGGCCAGGATCGACAGCCGCTTGGGCGCGCCGACGTCGCGGAAGATGCCGATCACCGCCGCCGGATCGGTGGTCGACACGATGGCGCCCAGCAGCAGGCAGACGACGAGGTCCATGCCGGTCGCCAGATGCACGACGCCGCGCCACGACGGCGATGCAGACCAGCACCGCGACGATGGCCAGCAGCAGCACGGCGAAGACCTCGTCGAACAGGCGGCGCACGTCGATCGTGAGGCCGGCGGTGAAGAGCAGCGGCGGCAGGAACAGCGGCAGGAACACGTCGGTGCCGACCTCGAGCTTGTCGAGGCCGACGAAGGCGTCGCCCAGCGCGCCGAAGCTTGATGCCGCTCGAGATGATCCACGAGCCGAGGAAGCCCAGGCCCATGCCGGCGATGGCCAGCAGCACGGTGTGCGGCAGGCGCAGGCGCTCGGCCAGCGGCACCAGCAGGCTCACCACCAGTCAGCACCATCGCGATCGCGAGCAGGGCGTAGATCGTATCGGTCACCGGATCGAACTTACTCCGGCTGAAGCTTGTCTTAGGCCCTGTGTCGACCGAGACGGTCCCTCGCCTTATAACCTCGACGATGGCCAAGCTGGCAGTCTTCATTCACGGCATGTGGGGCACGCCGGACGTATGGCGGAACTGGCGGCCGTGCCTCGAGGCGCGCGGCTGGCAGACCATGGCGCCGGCATTGCGCCACCACGACGCGCCGCCGCTCGCGCCGCCGCTGCGACCTCGGCATCACCAGCCTGCTCGACTACGCGGCCGACCTCGAAGCCGAGCTGAGCGGCTCTGCCGGAAAAGCCGGTCGTGATCGGCCATTCGATGGGCGGACTGCTCGCGCTGCTGCTGTGCGCGCGCGGCCTGGCGCGCGCCGGCGTGCTGCTGACGCCGGCGCCGCCGTCGAGCGTGATCGCGATGCGGCCGTCGAACCTGCTGGCCTTCGCCCGCATCCAGATGAACTGGGGCTGGTGGCGCAAGCCGCACCGCGCGACGCCTCGCCGAGGCGCTGTCGCACACCTTCAACACCACCGATCCGCGGCGAGGGCGCTGAACGACATGCAGGCTTCGTGCATGATTCGGGCCGCGCCCTGTTCGAGATGGCGCTGCCCTGGCTCGACGGCGGCGAAGGCGACGACGATCGATCCCCGCGCTCGTCACCGTGCCGCTGCTGTTCGTGGCCGCCGAGAAGGACAAGCTCACGCCGCCCGGCGTCGTGCGCCGCGCCGCGCAACGCTTCGCCCATGTTGTCGGACTACGTCGGAATATCCCGGCCAGGGCCACTGGGTGCCGGGCCAGCCCAGGCTGGGAGCAGGATCGCCGACGACACGGCCGCCTGGCTCGACGGCAAGCGCGGCCTGAGCGCATGGCGATCGTCGACTTTCGCGGAACTGAAGGCGCTGGTGCCCGACGGCCGGCTTGATGGCGCTCGATGTCGGCACCAAGACCATCGGCGTCGCCACCTCCGACGCGCTGCGCATGCCTGCGCGACGCCGCTCGATCACCTTGAAGCGCGGCAAGCTCGCGGCCGACCTCGCCGCCCTCGCCGAGCTCGCCGACGAAGCACGAGATCAAGGCGCTGGCGATCGGCCTGCCGCTCAACATGGACGGCAGCGAAGGCCCGCGCTGCCAGTCGGTGCGCCAGTTCGCCGCCAACATCGCCAGCCACGGTCCGCCGGCGCTCGCCGCCCTGCCCGTCGTCCTGCAGGACGAGCGGCTCAGCACCGCCGCCGTCACCGCGCGGCATGATCGACGACTACGACATGAGCCGCGCCAAGCGCGCCGAGCGGCGTCGATGCGCGCGGCGGCGGCGTGGATCCTGGAGAGCGCGCTGGCGCGCCTGCGCTGACCGGCGGAGCGACGGAAGGTTACGGACAGAGCGGCGGCGGCGCCGGCGCGGCGGCGGCGTCGGCGGCCGAGCGTGCGCAGGAAGGCCACGAGATCGGCGCTCTGCTCGGGCGCGAGCGCGAGCGGACGCACCAGCGGAATGCCGTCGCTGTGCAGGCGGTCGGGGCTGACCTCTGAATAGTGCTTCACCACGTCCTCGAGCGTGGCGAGGCTGACCGTCGTGCATGTACGGGCCCGTGCGGCCGACCTGGCGCAGGCCGGGCACGCGGAACTCGCCGAAATTGCGGTGCAGGCGCTGGACGTGGCGCGTGCGCACGCGCGCGACGCCCGACGCATCGTCGTTGTGCCGGCCGAGCAGGTTGAACGGGCTGCTGGCTAGCTTGGCGATGCCCGCCAGGCGGCCGGGATCGACCTCGCCCGGCCGCGTGAAGAACGGGATGCCGACGTCGCCGAACTCGCCGTTGGTGAAGCAGCGGACCGAAATGACAGGCCGCGCAATTGCCGCGCCGATGAAGAGTTTCAGCCCGCGCTGCGCGCCGCCAGCGGATAGCGCTGCGGCGCCGCGCGGTCGCCGGCGACCAACGCGTCGCGGAAGGCGTCGAACGGCGTGCGCGGGCTCACCAGCGTCGCGCTGGAACGCCGCCAGCGCCTTGGCGGCATCGACCAGCAGCTTCTCGTCGTCGGCGCCCGGCGGTCTCGCCGAAGGCGCGCTGGTAGCCGCAGGCCAGCGCCTGCGTCCTCGCGCAACAGGCCTGGCGACGCTGCGCGGCGCTGCCCGCCATCTCGCGCGGATCGAGGATCGGCCGGATGGCTCTGCATCCACAGCGAGATCGGCCGCGCCGTCCCAGCCGAACCAGTGCGCGATAGCCCACGTTCCACAGGCTGGGCGTGCGGCGGTCGAGCTCGACCTGCGCCCACGCCGCGCGCGCGGCCCGTCGCTCCAGTCGCGGCCTGCGCTGATGGCAGGTGCGCACAGCTCATCCTGCCGTCGGCCGACAGGCGCGGCTCGTTGAACAGATGGTCGGCCCAGCACGATCGCCGCCGGCGTGCCGGAAACGCGATTGACTGGGATCGCGCGCCGCGCGGCGGCGGCCACGGCCCGTGCAGGCCGATCGCGCGCACCTCGTCGTCCGACCATTGAGCGGCGCCTGCGCGGCGCCGGCGCTGCCAGCGCCACGCCAGCATCGCGCGCGAGCAGCAGCGCCTCACTTCAGGACGATCTCGTGGCGTCAGCCGCTCGCTTTCTCGCCGACGCGCACGTCGATGGCGACCTCCCAGCGGCCGGGCATGTGGAACACCATGCCCTCGGCGCGATAGCGGCCGTCGCCGCGCCGACACGATGGTCGGCCGCGTAGTTCATGCCGTGCTTGTGCTCCGGCATCTGGGCGCTCGACCGCCACCAGCTCGGCCGGCTTGCCGCGCCTGGTGCAGACGTTCAACAGCAGCGAGAACGGCTCGCCGACCTCGATGCGCATCGGATCGGGCCGGAAGGCGATCATGTAGCGGTCTGGAGAACAGCACCCAGGCCGGTGCCGCGCCCGAGATCGAGCGGGCAGTCGGCCGCAGGCCGCCCGGCAAGCGACGCCAGCAGCAGGGCGAGCAGCAGCGGCCAGCAGACCTCATCGGCCGGCCGCCGAACAGCCGCTCGCCGTTCTCGAAGGCGATCTTCTCGGCGACGTCGCGGCGGCAGGTCGGCGAGCCACTGCCGCGACCAGCGCGCATGCTCGGCGACATAGTGCCAGCCGCTCGGGCGTGAAGGTATCGGTGCCGACCACGGAAGCGGTCGGGGAACTCGAGGAAGGCCTCGCGCCAGCCCGGCGTCACCTTGCCGCTCGAGGCGTGCGAGGTGAGGAAGGCGAGGTCGCACCACAGGGTCGGGTACTTGCGCAGCATCTCGCGCACCTTCTCCGGCCGCTCGAAGCCGGAATGCGCCCACAGCACGCGGGCGCTCGGGATCCTGCTGGAAGTGGCGATCGACGGCGTCGGAGTCGGAATGCGAATGCAGGAACAGGCCGTGCTGCCTGGCGAGTTCGACGACGCGTGCGCATGTTGGGCAGGTCGGCGTCGGCGCCGTAGATGTGGAACTCGCCGATCGCCACGTACTTGCGCTTGGCCAGCAGCTCCTCGATGGAACGGGATCACCGTCGGGTCGCGCGCCCAGGTCGCGAGCTCGCCGCGCGAGCGATAGGGCCGCAGCTCGGGCACGATGATCGTCGGGCGCCGCGCTCCTGCAGCATGCTGGTGCCCTCGTTGTTCGAGCTCGACACCATGGCGCGGCTGGATGCCCGCCTTGCTGCAGGATCTCGATGCAGCCTGTCGGGCGGCACGACCTCCCAGGCGTCGTGGCTGTAGTGCAGGTGGGCGTCGAAGATCGGCATCTCCTGGTCGGCCCGCGCGGCGCGCTGCGACCGGCAGCAGCGAGCAGGCAGCGGAAGAAGCAGGCGGCGCATGCGATGTTCACTCGGCGGGACCTTCGCGCTCCAGGCGTAGTTGAAGCTAATCGAGATGCGCTCGCCGGCATAGCGCGCCGGCGGCACCTCGTGGCGCAGCCAGCTCTCGAACAGGATCACGTCGCCCGCCTTGGCCGGCACGCTGACGAACGGCGACTCTGGCGCGCGCGGCGCGCGCCATCATGCGCCGACAGCCGCGGATCCTCGACCTTCAGCGCGCCGGCGCCCTTCGGCACCTGCGACATAATAGGTGCCGCTGATGAACGGACGTCGGGTGCAGGTGCAGCGAGTGCACCGACGCCGGCCGGCATGACGTTCAGCCCAGCAATCGGTCATGGCGAGCGTGCGGCCGGCGAGATCGTAGTGCAGCGCGCCGGCGAAGGCCTTGACGTGCGGATCGATGCGGCGTGCGCAGGCGCGCGAACACCGACGAGACGAGATGCAGCCGGTCGAGCGAGCCATAGGACGTGTAGCCGCCGAGATAGTGCCGCGCCGACCATTCGCCGGCCGGCCGCATCCGAGGCGGCCAGCGCCTGGCATTCGTCGGCGCAGCGTCCCGGTCGAACCGCGCGCCAGCCCGCGCGCGCCAGCGACCGGTGATAAACAAGTGTCGGAAACAAGGCACGGATCGCCATAGCGTGATTATCGGTGAAGCCGGCGTCCGTGCTATGGTTTCGCATGCTCACCGACCAGCAGATCGAGACCTATCGCCGCGACGGCTATCTGGTGATCCCGCGCCTGATCCAGGGCGAGCAGCTCGCCGAGCTGCGCGCGCTCACCGACCGCATCGTCGCCGAAGCGCGCGGCGTCGCCGCCAACGACGAGCTCTACGACCTCGAGGCCGAGCCACAGCGCCGCCCTGCCCGCGGGTGCGGCGACTGAAGCCCGCGATCTTCAAGCGCTACGCCTTCTTCCGCGCGCTGGCGCGCGATCCCAAGATCACCGCGATCCTGGCGCAGCTGCTCGGGCCCGCCGATCCGCCAGCACGGCGGCAAGCTCAACATGAAGTCGGCGGGCTACGGCTCGCCGGTCGAATGGCACCAGGACTGGGCGTTCTATCCGCACACCAACGACGACGTGCTGGCGACCGGCATCTATCTCGACGACTGCGACCTGGACAACGGCCCGCTGATGGTGCTGCCCGGCACGCATCGCGGCCCGACCTGCGACCACCACGCCGACGGCCGCTTCTGCGGCGCGATGAACCCGGCCGACTGCGATCTCGATTTCGCCAAGGCCGTGCCGCTGATGGGCCCGGCCGGCTCGATGACCATCCATCACGTGCGGCTGGTGCACGGCTCGGCGCTCAACCGCTCCAACCGCCAGCGCCGCCTGCTGCTGCACGAATACACCGCAGCCGACGCCTGGCCGCTGCTGGGCGTCGCCAACTTCGACGAGTTCAACGGCCGCATGGTGCTGGGCGAGCCCACCATCGAGCCGCGCGTCGTGCCCGCTCCGGTGCGCATGCCGCTGCCGCCGGCCGATCACCAGGGCTCGATCTACGAGAACCAGCGCGGCGCCGGCCGGCGTTTCTTCGAGACCTTCGAGGAGCGCCGTGTCGGTTAGCTCAGTGGGCGCGTCCGCTGCCGTTCGGCTCGGGCGTCGCTCGCTCTGCTGCGCTGCGTGCCTCGCGCTGGGGAGCGGCGGTCGACGCGGCCGACCAGCTCACGATCGGCGGCAACCACGGCACGATCGACTTCGCGATCGGCGATTCCAAGGTCTTCCGCACCACCGGCAGCTTCAAGGACTGGCAGGGCACGGTCAGGGTCGACGACGCCGACGTGCCACGCAGCACGGTCGAGGTCGATGATCAACACCGGCAGCATCCAGATGCTCGACACGCCAGCAGACCGACGATGCTGAAGGATGCCGACTTCTTCGACGTCGAGAAGTTTCCCGAGATGACCTTCCGCTCGAGCAGGGTCGGCGCGCACCGGCGAGAACGCGCTCAAGGTCGAGGGCGACGTCACGCTGCGCGGCATCACGCGGCCGATGACGCTCGACGTGTCGGTGACCGACCGCAAGCCCGACGCCCCGGCCGGCGCGCCGCTACGCCCGCTTCCGCGGCGAGCGGCAGCATCAAGCGCTCGGAATTCGGCATGACCAAGTATCGTCGACGTGGTAGGGCGACACCGTCGACATCTCGATCCGCACCGACGCCTGGCGCTGAGGCTGCGGTGGCGGGCACGTGCCGTGCAGCGAGCTATCACGCCCGCTCGCCAAGACGCTGCACTGGATCACCGCGCTCGCCGTGCTCGGCATGCTCTGCCGTCGGGCTGTGGATGACCGGCCTGCCGCTCGGCCTCACCAAGCTCTACGCCTATGCCTGGCACAAATGGATCGGGCCTCGTCGTGCTGGTGCTGACCGTGGCTGCGCCTGCTGCTGGCGCTGGCGCCGTCCGCCGCCGCCGCTGCCCGGCACGCGTCGCGCGCTGGCAGCGCAGCGCTGGCGCCGCTCGAGCCACTGGCGCGCTGCTCGTGCTGCTGCTCGCCGATGCCGATCAGCGGCTGGCTGATGAGCTCGGCAGGCGGCGTCAGCGTCTTCTGGTTCGGCGTGCATGCCCCTGCCCGACCTGGTGCCGCGCGATCCCGGCCTGTTCGAGGCGCTGCGCACCGTCGCATCACATGCTGGCGCTGGCTGCTGATCGCGGTGCTGGCCCTGCACGTCGCCGCCGTCGTGCACCACGATGTGCTGCGCGCGCGACGGCGTCTTCCGCCGCATGTGGCCTTTCGGAGGAACCTGATGCGCTGCCTGGCCGATCCTCGCTGCTGCTTGCTGCTCGCGCTCGCCCGCCTTCGCCGGGCCGCAGGACGCCTGGACGATCGATCCGCGCGACGAGCTCGCTCACCTTCAGCGCCAGCCAGGTCGGCGCGATCGTCAGCGGACGGTTCCCAACTGGACCGGCGAGATCGTGCTCGATCCCGCAGCGCTGGCCGCCGCGCGCATCGACATCAGGATCGAGATGCGACCGGTCACGACCAACAATCGCGACGTCGATTCGCTGATGAAGGGCGCCAACTTCCTCGACGTGCAGAAATTCCCCGAGGCGCGCTTCGTCGTCGACGCTCGATCACGGCCAAGGGCGGCGACCGCTACGAGGCGCTGGGCAAGCTCACGATCCGCGACGTCACGCGCGACACCGTGCTGCCCTTCACGCTCGCCATCGTCGACGATCCGGCGCAGCCCGGCAGGCTGCGCGCCACGGCGCGCGGCCGGCTGCTGCTGAAGCGGCTCGACTACGGCGTCGGCCAGAACGAATGGGCCGGCACCGGCCAGGTCGCCAACGAGGTCACGGTCGACCTCAACGTCGTGGCGGGCCGCGCGCAGATGATGGCGACGGCGCCTGCTGCTTGGCGCCGGCACCGCCGCTGCTTGTCGCGCCAGACGCGCGCGCCCAATCGGGATCTGTGGCCGGAATGGCTCGGCAGCTACGCGCGGCGCCGCTGCGGTTCTACCGCTCGATCCCGCTCGAGGACATCTATCCGCCGCCCGAGCATCCGCATGTCGATCTCGACGATCCGGCGCCGTTCGCCGTCTATTTCTCGATCCGCGCCGAGGACGGCGGCGCCGTCGTCTGGCTGCGCATCGACGGCGGGCCGATGCAGACCGCCCGACGCAGGGCGAAACCCTGCGCTTCGGTCCGCTGATCGACGGCGTTCGCACTCGCTGATCGGCGCGCAGGCCGCATCCCGCGCCGCGCTCGGCGACCTGACCGTCCGCCCGATCGCTCGGCACCGAGGCGCTGTTCAGCCACGCCGACGGCAGCTTCTGGCGGCGCCATTTCAACGTCCGCTTCACGCCGACCGGCGGCGACGTCATCGTCTGGGTGTTCGACGCCGCCGGCACCCGCGCCCGAACCTGGCGCGGGTCGGCGATCAGGCAGCCCTACAGGGCCGCGGCCCGACATAGTTCGATTGCGGGCGGATGATGCGGCCGCCCTTCTCCTGCTCGAAGATGTGCGCGCACCAGCCGGCGGTGCGGCCGACCGCGAACAGGGCGGTGAAGGCGCTGCGCGGCACTTCGAGCGCCTCGAGCAGCAGCGCGGTGTAGTACTCGACGTTGGTGTCGAGCCGCCGGCCGGGCTTGTGCTTGCGCAGCGCGGCGATGGCGCCCTTCTCGACCGCGGCGGCATAGGCGCAGCCGGCCGGCCGTCGCCGGCAGCGTCGCCACGGTGCTGCTTCAGCACGTCGGCGCGCGGATCGCGCACCTTGTAGATGCGATGGCCGAAGCCCATCAGGGTCGTGCCCTTGGCGAAGGCGTCGTCGAACCAGGCCTCGGCGCGCGAGGCGTCGCCGATCTCGTCCAGCATGTCGAGCACCGGGCCGGGCGCGCCGCCATGCAGCGGGCCCTTGAGCGCACAGAGCGCCGCCAGCACCGAGGAGATCAGGCCGGCATGCGTCGAGGCCACGACCCGGGCGGTGAAGGTCGAGGCGTTGAAGCCGTGATCGGCGATGGTCGCGAGGTAGGTGTCGAGCGCCTTCTCGAACACCACGCCGGCGCGCTGGCCGCGGATCATGCGCAGGAGATCCTGCGCCGTGCGTGAGCGTCGGGATCGGGCGCGATCGGCGCCGTGCCCTTCTCGGCGTTGAGCAGCGCCGCCAGGAACACCGGCATGGCGCCGCAGACCAGGATAGTGATGCGGCGTCGTCTCGCTGTCGGGCAGCATGCCGATGCCGACCCGCAGCGCCTCGACCGGGTTGAGGCCGCGCGTCGCCGCCAGCAGCTTCGGCACGTCGGCGAAGGCCTGCACGCGCGCCGCCGCCAGGCCCTCGGCGCACCGCCGCTTCGTCGCCGCCGCCTTCGGCGTAGCCCTCCCACAGGAGCGCCGCGACGCCCTCGAAGCCGCGCGTGGCGACCAGCTCCTCGCAGCGCATGGCCGCGCACGATCAGCCGGCCGGCCTCGCCATCGACCTCGCTCATCACCGTGTCGGCCACGATCACGCCGTCGAGGCCGCTATCCACCCGTGTCTGCAGCATCGGAATTCCCTTCGCTGTGTCAGCGGGCAAGGTCGATCCGCAGAAATATATTGTCAATCTTGATTATATTGATCAATATAATGTCATGGCGAACGAATGGCTGAGTTCCCGGGAAGCGGCGCGGCGGCTGGGCGTGTCGGCGGCCACGCTCTACGCCTATGTGAGCCGCGGCCTGCTGCGCTCCGAGGCGGTCGACGGCCGGCGCGAGCGGCGCTACCGCGCCGACGACATCGTCGCGCCTGAAGCGGCGGCGCGACGTCGGGCGCAAGGCCGAGATCGATCGCCGACCAACGCGCTCGACTTCGGCACGCCGGTGCTCGAATCGGCGCTGACCCTGATCGAGGACGGCCGTCTCTATTATCGCGGCCGTCGACGCCGCCCGACTGGCGCGCACCGCCTCGCTGGAGGAGGTCGCCCGCCTGCTGTGGGACTGCGACGACAAGCCCTTCGCGCCGACAACCTGCCGCCGATGACCACGGCGCTGCGCCGCGCCTGGCTGGCCGCGGCCACGCTCGGCGCCGGTCGACCGCTGCCTCGTCGTGCTGCCGGCCGCGGCGGCGCTCGATCATCCGAGCTGGGTCGAGGACCGCGCCGGCCATGCTCGAGACCGGCGTGCGCGTGCTGCGCCTGCTCGACCGCCGCGGTGACGGCGCGGCCGCTGTCGGCGCTGCCCGTCCACGAGCAGCTCGCCAGCGGCCTGGAAGCGTGCCGGCCGAGCGCGCGCCGCTGCTGCGCGCCGCGCTGGTGCTGTCGGCCGACCACGAGTTCAACGCCTCGGCCTTCGCCGCCCGCGTCGTCGCCTCGACCGGCGCCAATCTCTACGGCGCCGACCATGGCCGGGCTGGCGGCCCTCAACGGCCCGCGCCATGGCGGCGCTGACGCGCCGGCGTCGCCGCGCTGTTCGACGATCTGAAGAGGCGCAGCCGACCTCGACGGCGAGCTCGCGCAGCGCGTGCGCGACCGCGTCTACATCCCCGGCTTCGGCCACCCGCTCTATCCCGACGGCGACGTGCGCGCCGCCACGCTGTTCGCCCTGTTGCGCGAGACCGATGCCGGACTCGCCCGAGCTCGCCTTCGCCGAGCGGCTGGCGGCAGCGGTCGAGCGCGCTGATCGACCGCAAGCCCAACGTCGATTTCACCACCGTGACGGTCGAACGCGTGCTCGGCCTGCCCAAGGACTCTGGCGCTGGCCCTGTTCCTGCTCGGCCGCACCGTCGGCTGGATCGCCCATGCGCTTGAGCAGGCCGCGCATGGCGCTTGATCCGGCCGCGCGCTCGCTATACGGGCCCGCGACCCGAGCGATGACATGCCAATGACGACGCGCGATCCATGACATGCAGCAGGCCGTTGCGAAACCTCCGGCATGATGCGGCAGGCCTCGCTCGCCGGCTGAACCGGCTGGCTGACTGCCGACTGCGCCCGAGCGGTGCGGTCATCTTCATCCAGCATGACGGGCCGCCAGGCGATCCCGCATCATCCGGCTCTCCGGGCTGGAAGCTGCTCGGATCTCGACGCGCGGCCGATCGATACCGTCATCCGCAAGGAGATCCTGCGATGCGTTCCTGCACACCTCCGCTCGAGCGCGTTCCGCGCGCGCTGCGGCCATCGACCGGCTGATCATCACGGCTGGGCGACCGACTACCGCGTCGACATCCACCGTCCGCAGCGCCCTGGCGCGCGGCTATCCGACGATCGTGCCGCGACGGCCAGCACCGCGCCGGACCGGCCCCACCTCGCCGCCACCGAGATCATCGAGCATCACAGTGCCATCTGGGCCGACTTCCTGGCGCCCCGCGGGCCCGCCCTGGTCTGACCCTGCGCGGAGTCGGTTATCCACCATAAACGTTGCCTTGCCGAGCACCGCACCAGCGTGCTTAACGTCGCGCTTTAGTGACAAGAAAACGCGTGGGCGTGCCGAGGTTGCCCCATCTTCTCGGCATCGAGGGTCTTGTCGCCTGAAACCATTTCGGGCCTGCTCGACCTTTCCGAAAGCTACATCGACCAGAACCGATCCATCGACAAACGGCGCGACGTGCTGTCAGGCCGCACGGTGATCAACCTGTTCTTCGAGAACTCGACGCGCACGCGCACCAGCTTCGAGGTCGCGGCCAAGCGGCTGGGCGCCGACGTCATCAACATGGACGTCGCCACCTCCTCGGTGCGCAAGGGCGAGACCCTGCTCGACACGGCGATGACGCTGAACGCCATGCGGCCCGACGCCATCGTCGTGCGCCACCCGAATCGGGCGCCGTCAACCTGCTGTCGCAGAAGGTCAACTGCGCCGTCATCAACGCCGGCGACGGCCAGCACGAGCATCCGACCCAGGCGCTGCTCGACGCGCTCACCATCCGCCGACGACGCGGCAGCCTGCAGGGCCTGCTGGTGGCGATCTGCGGCGACATCATGCACAGCCGCGTGGCGCGCTCGAACATCCACCTGCTGCAGATCATGGGCGCGCGCGTGCGCGTGGTCGGCGCCGCCGACCCTGATGCCGACCGACATCGAGCGGATGGGCGTCGAAGTCCACTACAGACATGAAGACCGGCCTGAAGGACGTCGACATCGTCATGATGCTGCGCCTGCAGACCGAGCGCATGCAGGGCTCGCTTCGTGCCGTCGATCAGCGAATATTTCCGCTTCTTCGGCCTCGACCACGAGAAGCTCAAGTTCGCCAAGCCCGACGCGCTGATCATGCATCCCGGGCCGATGAACCGCGGCGTCGAGATCGATCAGCGAGGTCGCCGACGACCTCGACCGCTCGCGTCATCCACGAGCAGGTCGAGATGGGCGTCGCCGTGCGCATGGCCTGCCTCGAGGCGCTGATCGGCGGCCGGCGCAATGCGCTGGCGGGAGCCGCCGCGTGAGCCGCAGCCGTGCTGGCCAGCAGCGATCGACCGCCTGCGCGCCGCAGCACAGCGGATCGACCGCCTATCTCAACGCCCGCATCATCGATCCGACGGCGACGCCGAGTATCGCGGCGCCGTGCTGATCAGCGACGGCAAGATCGCCGACTACGGCCCCAACCTGTTCGCGTCGGGCGCGCCCTACGGCATCCAGTCGATCGACTGCCGCGGCCTCTATCTCGCGCCCGGCCTGGTCGACACGCGCGTCCATACCGGCGAGCCCGGCGAGGAGCACAAGGAGACGCTGGCGAGCGCCGGCGCCGCCGCGGCGGTCGGCGGCATCACCTCGCTGGTGCTGCTGCCCGACAACGAGCCGCCGTTCGACGACGCCTCGCTGATCGAGTTCGTCGCCCGCCGCGCCCGCCAGATCAAGCTGGTCGAACATGTATGCCTACGGCGCGCTGACCAACGGGCTGGAGGGCAAGGAGCTGGCCGAGATCGGCCTGCTGGCCGAAGCCGGCGCCGTCGCCTTCACCGACGCCGATCATGCCGTCGGCAACGCCCAGGTGCTGCGCCGCGCGCTCTACTACGCCAAGGCCTTCGATGCGCTGATCGTCCACCTGCCGCAGGAGCCGACGCTGTCGGGCGGCCACATGACCAGCGGCGAGATGGCGACGCGGCTTGGCCTGTCGGGCAATCCGCCGCTTCGCCGAGGTGATGATGGTCGAGCGCGACATCCGCCTGGTCGAGATGACCGGCGGGCGCCTGCACCTCGCCAAGATCTCGACCGCCGAAGCGGTCGCGGCGATCGCCGCCGCCAAGGCGCGCGGGCTCAGGATCACCTGCGATACCGCCGCCGCCCTACTTTCGCGCTGAACGACCTCGCGGTCGGCGACTACCGCACCTTCGGCAAGCTGGTGCCGCCGCTGCGCGCCGAGAAGGACCGCGCGGCCGTGGTCGAGGGCCTCGAAGACGGCATCGATCGACGCCATCGTCTCCGACCATCGGCCGCAGGACCAGGACAGCAAGCGCGTGCCCTTCGCCCAGGCCGAGCCGGGCGGCATCGGCCTCGAGACGCTGCTGCCGATCTCGCTCGAGCTGGTGCACAACGGCCACCTCACCCTGCCGCAGCCTGTTCCAGCTGCTGTCGAGCACGCCGGCGCGCTTGTTCGGCCTGCCCGGCGGCAAGCTCGCCAAGGGCGCGCCGGCCGACCTCGTGCGTGTTCGACGCCGACTACGCCTGGAAGATCGATCGCGCCGAATTCTGGAGCAAGACCAAGAACTCGCCGTTCGACGAGCGGCCGGTGCAGGGCCGCGTCATGGCCACCATCGTCGGCGGCCGCACCATCTATCGCGACGACAGCTTTCGCGACGACTGCAGCGCGGCCTGACGCCGCGGCGCGGCGGCCAAAAGCTGCCTCCAAACGGCCATTTCGTCTGCTATGGTCGTGTCTTCCACGAATCAGGGCGTTGCACGATGCTTCGACAGTCTCTTCTTCTCGGCGTCGCCGACGATGGCGTTCGCGGGCGACGGCCGCGGCGCCAGCAGCGCGGCCAGTCGCGCGACGACCTGCTCGACGCGCCTCACCCGCCACATCCAGATCTGCGGCGAGATCACCGACGACGCCAGGCGCGGCTCGCCTGCTACGACCGCCTGCAGACCCAGGTCGGCGGCGTGCGGCGCCATCGCAGCCGACGCCGACACCGATGCCGACGCCGACGCCCGCTGCCGGCGCGCGCCGGCGCCGCCGCCGCGCAGACCACGGCCGCGCCACGGACGGGCTCGTCGATCAGCGGTCAGCGCCGCTCACGCCGCAGCCGCTCGGCGTGCCGGGCGGCGGCATCGGCGACCCTGGGCGGCGGCGCCGCCGCGGCGCGCCGCCGCCGGCCGACGCAGGATCCCAACGCCGCCTTCGATCCGCGCAGCCGCGACGCTACCGGCCGCCCGAGGCGATCGGCGCCCAAGCCGCAGCCGCAGCTGCGCCGCACCGGGCCGCGGCCCGATCCCTAACTTCATCGACGCCGCAGCCGCTGGTGACGCTGCGGCGCCGCCAACCTGACCTACGGCGATTCGCGCTACTGGCAGGTCACGGTCGACGCTCACCTCCAACACGCCGCAGCCGCGTCAACACCCAGGCGCGAGTGCACCTTCATGAATGCCGGCCGGCCGGTCGCGACGGACTATCTCGGGCCGGTGATCGATCCAGCCGGGCGAGCAGATCACCACCGAGCTGATCGGGCCGCCGACCACGGCCTATATCGATCTCGACCAACTGCAAGATCGTCGAGCCCGTAGAGCCTGCGGATGATCTCGACCCTGGTCCTGCTGCTGGGACCGTTCCTGCTGGGCTATCTGCTGGGCTCGATCCCGTTCGGCCTGCTGCTGACGCGCGCCGCGGGCCTGGGCGACATCCGCAAGGTCGGCTCGGGCAATATCGGCGCGACCAACGTGCTGCGCACCGGCCGCAAGGGCTTGGCCGCCGCGACCCTGCTGCTCGACGCGCTGAAGGGCGTCGCGGCCGGTGCTGATCGCCGACCAGCTTCGGCCAGCTCGCCGCGCGTCGGCGCGGCCGCGGGCGCCGTGCTCGGCCACATGTTCCCGGTGTGGCTGGGCTTCAAGGGCGGCAAGGGCATGGCCACGACGCTCGGCGTGATGTGGGGCCTGTGCCTGGCCGGTCGGCGCGATCGCCTGCGCGGCCTGGCTGCTGTTCGCCGCCGCTCTTCCGCTACTCCTCGCTGGCGACCCTGCTCAGCGTCGCGCGTCGCCGCGATTGCCGCCTGGTTCCTGACCGATCGCGCGGGCGGCGATGCTGCTCACCCTGCTGGTGCCGCTGGTCTGGGCGCGCCACCACCAGAACATCGCGCCGCCTGCTCGCCGGCACCGAGCCCAAGATCGGCCAGCGCAGCAAGGCCGCAGGGCAGCGCTCACTTCAGGCGCGTGAAGCCGTCGGGGCTCCAATCCTCGCTGCCGACGCCGTGGTGGACGAAGAAGAGCCCGTCGGGATCGACCTTGTCCTTGACCTGCCGCAGCCGCGGATAGTTGGCGCCCCAGAAGGCGCTCGCGCCAGTCGGCCTCGAAGTAGTTCGATTCCGACACGTAGGAGCCGTGGTTCGGGCACCAGCTTGCGCAGCTCGTCCATCGCCGCGGCGATGTTTCTGGCGCTGCGACGGGCGAGCGCGCAGGTCCGGCTCGTGGCCAGGCGACGCCGGCGAAGGCGGGCGGCGCCGTCGGCGGCGCTGATGGCGAGCGCGAAGGCGTCGGCCGCCGCGGGATTGGTCGCGGTGTCGCGTGCTGCCGCGACGATCCTCGGCCGGCGCGCCGGCCAGGCCCTTGTTGAAATGCAGCGTCAGCCGCCAGCGCCGCGAGCCCGCGAACAGGGCGTCGACAAGCTCGCGCTGGCCCGGCAGGCTCGATCAGCGGAGCCGGCAGCCAGACCGATTCGTAGCCCTGGATGAACCAGCCGGCTTCGCCGAGATTGGTGCGCCAGAAGACGTTGCCGGCGGGCGCGCCCGGCCGGTCGTCGCTCAGGAGGAAGTCGGGCGCGTTGGCCTTCATCCAGGCGGCATCCCAGAAGTGTCGCGCGGGAAGGGCCGCAATCATCGGCGGCTGGACCAGCGTGAAGTCGGCGCGACGTTCGGCCATGACCAGTCGAAGAACGGGCGCCACACGGCAGTCGCGGCCTGCGCCGTCGAGACCCTGGAACACCATGGCGATGCCAGAGCGTGTTGTCGGGCCGGAACGTCACCTGCTCGCCCCAGTGCGGATTGAACAGGCGCTCGCGATAGAAGCCGATGAAGCGCTCGATCAGGTCGGCGATAGGCGGCGTCGCGACTTGGCCTTGCACCGTCGGCGAACGCGCCGCCGAAGAAGTCCGGGCAGCTCGCGCGTGCGCAAGGTGAGCCGGGTGACGACGCCGAGGCTGCCGCCGCCGCCGCCCTTCAGCGCCCCAGAACAGGTCGGGGTTGGTGCAGGCGTTGGCGATGCGCACCTGGCCGTCGGCCGTCACCACCTCGGCCTCGATGCAGGCCGCCGGCCGCCAGGCCATAGCGCTTGGAGAAGGTGCCGAAGCCGCCGCTCTGGATCAGGCCCGCCACGCCCACCGTGCGTGCAGCCGCCGCCCTGCACGTAGCGGCCGGCCTTGGCGACGGCGTCATAGGCCTGCAGCCACACCGCGCCGGCGCCGACCGACACCGCGCGGCTGCGCGCGCATCGCTGCAGCCCTGGCGCGACGAAGCCGTCGTGCAGCTCGATGCGATCCATCCTGCGCGTCCACACCAGGCAGCGAGTCGGGCGCGTTCGACGTGCCCTGGTAGGAGTGGCCGCCGCCCTTGACCACCAGGCGCAGGCGATGCGTGCGCGCGAAGTCGACGGCCGCCGCCACGTCGGCGGTGTTGCGCGCAGCGACCGCATAGGCGCTGGGCGTCGACGTCCAGGCGTCGACCCAGCCGCTGGTCTGGGTCAGCGCGACATTGTCGCCGATGTACCAGGGGTTCTTGAGCCCGCGGAACAGCGCCGCGCACTCGGCGCTGCCGGGCGCGGCGCGGCAGGCGTCGATGGGCGAGCGCACCTGCACGAGTTGGCCGCCGACCTTGGCGTTGAGCTCGCTCCACTTGGGCGTCCGACGGCCAGGCAGGATCGCCCGGGCGGCTGCGGCGGAAGGCGGGTTTGGCGGCTTGGGCATGGGCGGTCGACATCAGCGGCAGGCCTCCGGCCAGCATCAAAAGATGCGCGTCGGTTCATGGGCAGTACCTTCGGTTGCCGTTGTGACGAGACGCCGCCTTCTAGCCCGTCAACCCCTTGATCGCGCCGCGCATTGTGACGACCGGCAGGGTTCGTGGGGACGACCGGCGCGGTGGACGTGACGACCGGTGCGCCTCTTCAGCTCTTCTTCGCCGCCTTGCCGTCGTAGCGGCGCGCCCACTCCTCCAGGATGCGCGTGCGGTTCTCCGACGCCCAGGCGAAGTCGTTCTTGATCATCGATCTGGCGACGCCGGCCGGATAGTCCGGGAATGTTGGCTGGCGATGCCCGGCATGGCGACCTGGCTCACGAACGAGGCGTAGAGCTCGTTGGCCTTGCGGCTCGACGGCGAAATCCATCAGCCGGCGCGCCGCCTCGGGCTTCCTGGTGCCGCGCAGGATGGCCGCCGCGTCCATGTCCCAGCCGCCGCCCTCCTTCATGATCAGGCCCTCGATCGGCGCGCCCTTCTGGCGCGCGCTGGCGGCGGCCAGCTCGTAGGAGATGCCGAGCGGGAATTCGCCCGCCGCCGCGTGGCGGCAGGGCCGCGTGCCGGAATGCTCGTAGACCGCGATGTTGTCGTGCAGCCTGTCCATGAACTCCCAGGCCTTGGCCTCGCCGAACATCTGGATCCAGGCCGAGACGTGGAAGTAGCCGGTCCCCGACGAGGCCGGATGCGGCATGGTGAGCTTGCCCTTGAAGCGCGGATCGGGGAGATCGAACCACGAGGCGGGCTTGGGCAGGCCGAGCTTCTGCGCCTCGACCGGTGTTGAAGCAGACGGCGGCGACCCACGCCTCCATGCCGACCCAGGCCGGCGGGTTGGCGGGATCGCGGAAGCGCGGGCTTGATGGCGGCGCAGGTTCTTGGGCGCGTAGGGCTCGAGCAGGCCGCGCTTGTCGAGCAGCAGCATCGAGGTGACGGCGAGGCCCCAGATCGCGTCGGCCGCGCTGCACGCTCTGCTCGGCCAGGATGCTGGGCGGTGATCGACGCCGGTCGAATCGCGGTTCCACATGGATCTCGATGTCGGGGTTCTCCGCCTCGAACGCCTTCTTGAAGTCGTTGAGGTTCTCGATCTCGAGGGTCGAATAGACCTCCAGCCTCGACGCGGTCCTGCGCGGCGGCGGTGGCGGCGGCAGCGCCAGCACCATGCGCCGCGCCATCAATCCGTTCTCATCGTCCGATCCTCCCGCCGTCCCTCAATAGCACGCGCGCGCCATTGATCGGCCGCCGACCGGCCGTTAGGGTCTGATGCACAACAACTGCAGGAGGCAATGGCCATGTTCGTTGCTCGTATGGCCGCTCTCGCCGCGGCCGCCCTATGCGTCGATCTCGCGTGGCCGAGGCCAAGACGCTGCGCTGGGCGAGCCAGGGCGACGCCCTCACCCTCGATCCCGCATGCCCAGAACGAGGGGCCGACCACGGCGATGAACCACCACGTCTACGAAGCCCTGATCAGCCGCGATCCGACGCTCGGCGAAGGTGCCGGGGCTGGCGCTGTCGTGGCAGACGATCGCGTCCGACGCCTGGGAGTTCAAGCTCAGGCCCGACGTCAAGTTCAGCGACGGCACGCCGTTCACCGCCGACGACGTGGTGTTCAGCTACAACCGCGCGCTGGCGCCGAGCTCCGACTTCCGGGCCTACATCTCCTCGATCAAGGAGGTGAAGGCGATCGATCCGCTCACCGTGCACATCATCACCGACGGGCCCAACCCCATCCTGCCCGACTACACGACCTCGATCCTGATCATGTCCAAGGCGTGGTCGGAGAAGCACAACGTCACCAAGCCGCAGAGCTTCAAGGACAAGGAGGAGACCTACGCGGTGCGCAACGCCATGGGCACCGGCGCCCTACATCGGTGAAGCAGCGCGATCCCGACGTGACGCACGGTGCTGGCAAGAACCCGACCTACTGGGGCGCCAAGGACTTCCCCGACTATCCCGACGAGCTGGTCTACACGCCGATCAAGGAGCCGGCGACCCGCGTGGCCGCGCTGATCTCGGGCCAGGTCGACTTCGTGCTCGACGCGCCGCTGCAGGACATCGCGCGCATCAAGCAGACGCCCGGGCTCAAGACCGAGGAGACCGCGCAGGTGCGCTCGATCTTCCTCGGCCTCGACATGGGCTCGGCCGAGCTGAAGTACTCCGACGTCAAGGGCAAGAACCCGTTCGCCGACAAGCGCGTGCGCCAGGCGATGTACCAGGCGATCGACATCAACGCGATCAAGGCCAAGGTGATGCGCAACTTCGCGGCGCCCGCCGGCCTCGTCACCTGCGCCCGGCGTGCACGGCTACACCAAGGAGCTCGACAAGCGGCTGAAATACGACGTCGCCGCGGCCAAGAAGCTGATGGCCGACGCGGGCTATCCCAACGGCTTCTCGGCGTCGACGCTCGACTGCCCCAACGACCGCTACAACAACGACGAGCAGATCTGCCAGGCGGTCACCGGCATGCTGGCGCAGATCGGCATCAAGGTCGACCTGCAGGCGCGTTCCAAGACGCTGCACTTCCCAAGCTGCAGAAGAAGGATTCCAGCATGTTCCTGCTGGGCTGGGGCGTGCCGACGCTCGATTCGCACTACGTCTTCACCTTCCTCTACCAGACCAACGATGCGGCCAAGAAGGTGGGCGGCTGGAACTACACCGGCTACAGCAACCGCCAAGATGGACGAGCTGACCGACGCCATGCTGAAGGAGGTCGACCAGGCCAAGCGCGACAAGATGATCGCCGACGCCTGGGCGCTGGCGATCGCCGACATGCCGTACCTGCCGCTGCATCATCAGCTCATCGTCTGGTCGATGAGCGACAAGGTGACGATCCCGATCTTCGCCAACGACTCGCCCAACTTCAAATACTCGACGATCAAGTGAGTCGCTGCCTTCGCCTCCCCTCGTCACGAGGGAGGTGCCAGCGCACGGGCGAGGAGTCATGAGCCTCATCACCGCTGCCATGACCCTCCGGCCTTCGAGCACCTCGCCACGTCGTGAGGAGGGAAGCGACTGAATGCTCGCCTTCATCGTCTCGCGTCTGCTGCAGTCGCTCGCCGTCATGCTGGCGGTGTCGTTCCTGTGCTTCGTGCTGTTCAACTTCGTGGGCGACCCGGTGAACAACATGGTGGGCCAGGAGGCGACGCCGGCCGAGCGCGCCGAGATGCGCCGCGAGCTCGGGCTGGAGGATTCCGTGGCCGGTCCAGTTCGTGCGCTTCCTGGGCAACGCCGCGCACCGGCAATTTCGGCAAGAGCTATCGCCTGGCCCGGCCGGTCTCCGACCTGATCGTCGAGCGCATGCCGGCGACGCTCGAGCTGGTGGCGGTGGCGGCCCTGCTGGCGCTCGCCATGGGCATTCCGCTCGGCGTGCTGACGGCGCTGCGCCGCCACAGCGTCGACAGCGGCGCGATCATGACCTTCTCGCTGGCCGGCGTGTCGCCATGCCGACCTTCGTGATCGGCATCCTGCTGATCTATGTCTTCTCGGTGGAGTGCAAGGGCCTGGGCGCCGGCGCTCGGCCTGCCGGCCGACTGGTGCTTCCCCTCGTTCGGGCGCGGCGAGACGGTGAAGCTCGGCTGGTGGAGCACGGGCCTGCTCACCGGCGAGCGGCCTGAAGGCGATCGTGCTGCCGGCCTTCACGCTCGTCGCTGTTCCAGATGACCCTGGTGCTGCGCCTGGTGCGCTCGCAGATGCTGGAGGTGCTGCGCACCGACTACATCAAGTTCGCGCGCGCCCGCGGCTCACCAACCGCGCCGTGCATTTCCGCCACGCGCTCAAGAACACGCTGCTGCCGGTGATCACCGTGATCGGCATCCAGGTCGGCGGCCTGATCGCCTTCTCGATCATCACCGAGACGGTGTTCCAGTGGCCGGGCATGGGCCAGCTCTTCATCCAGTCGGTGCAGTTCGCCGACATCCCGGTGATGGCGGCCTACCTGGTCATGGTCTCGTTCATCTTCGTCGCCATCAATTTCTTCGTCGACCTGCTCTATGCCGCGATCGATCCGCGGCTCCGGCTCGATCGCGCGCAGCTCGGCACGGCGGGCGGGCTGAGCGATGAAGCATCGCATGTCCGCGCCGCCCTGCCGCTGGGCCTGATCGGCGCGGCCTGCCTCGGCTCGTTCGCCGCCACCTCGAGCGGCACCACGCGCGCGCCCTTCCTGCTCGACATGGCGCGCGACCTCGATGTCAGCATGCCGCTGGTCGCCAACCTGGTGTCGCTGACGTCGACGGCCTGGGGCGTCACCTCGGCGACTGGCCGGCTGGCTGTCCGACGTGGTCGGCCGCCGGCCGGCTGCTGGTGGCGCTCGCTGTTCGGCGCTGGCGCTCGCCATGCTGGCGCAGGCGCTGGCCGGCTCGTTCTTCTGGGTCGCCGTCTGGGCCGACCGTCGGCGGCGGCTGCTGCGGCGCCTTCACCGGGCGTGGTCTTCGCCGAGGTCTCCGGCCGCGTGCCCGACGGCCAGCGCGGCCGCGCGCTCGGCTGGGTGATGAGCGGCCAGTCGCTCACCCTGCTGATCGGCGTGCCGATGGCCGCCGCCGTCGGGCTCGCTGATCGGCTGGCGCGGCTGGCTGCTCTGCGTCGGCGGCCTTGTCGCTGCTCGCCAGCCTCAGCACTGTTCGCCACCGTCGGGCGCGGCACGGCAGGCCACATGCGCGGCACGCGTGCGGCCCTCGATCAGGCGCGGCGCTGTCGCCGCGGGTGCTGGGCCTGCTCGGCACCGGCATCGCCGAGCGCATCTGCTACGGCCTGGCCGCGATCTACTTTCGCCGACCTTCCTGCAGGCGACCTATCACCTGTCGCTGGTCGAGACTCGCGATCCCGCTGGCGGTGTTCGCCATCGGGCAATGTCGCCGGCACCATCGCTGGGCGGCCAGCTCGCCGACCGGCTGCGCGACCGGCTGATGACCTTCGCCATCGCCATGGCGCTGTCCGGCGGTGCGCCGCCGTCGCTCTCTTCCTGTGGCACCCCAGCCTCGCGATCTCGGTGGCGCTGGGCTTCGTCTACGTCTTGCTGAACGCGCTGGGCCGGCCGTCCTACATGGCGGCGCTGCGCCGCCGTGCCCGAAGACGTGCGCGGCACGGTGCTGGGGCTGAACGGCGCCTCGCGCCAGCGTCGGCTGGATCGGCGCCGCGGCGCTGGGCGCGGCGATGATCGGCTGGGTGGGCTTCGAGGGCTTCGGGCCGCTGGCCGGCGTGCGCTGGCGTTGGCCGGCGCGCGGCGGGCGCTGCTCAACCGCCGGAGGTGCTCATGAGCGACACGACCGCGCCGCGCCCGGCCTGCGCGGATTCCGACATGTGGTGGAGCTTCCGCCGCTCGCCGCTCACCGTCGCGGCGGCGATCGTGACGCTGCTCTATTTCCTGGGCGCCGATCTTCGCGCCGTGGGTGGCGCCGTTCGATCCGTTCGACGTGAAGTCGCTCAACCTGATGGATGCCTTCACGCCGCCGGCCTGGAGCGAGAACGGCAGCGCCGCGCACCTGCTGGGCACCGACAACCAGGGCCGCGACGTGCTGTCGGCCATCCTCTACGGCAGCCGCGTGTCGCTGATGATCGGGCTTGCCGCCATCGTGCTGTCGGTGACGACGGGCGTGCTGCTGGGCCTTCTGGCGCGGCTTCCGCGGCGGCTGGGTCGAGGCGGTGGTGATGCGGCTGGCCGACATCCAGCTCACCGTGCCGGCCATCCTGATCGCGCTCACGCTCGACGGCGTGGCCCGGGTCGTGCTGCCCAAGGGCGTGCACGACGACATCGCCGATCTGGGTGCTGGTGCTGTCGATCGGCTTCGCCTACTGGCCGCAATTCGCGCGCGTGACCCGCGCCACGACGCTGGCCGAGAAGAACAGGACTACGTCAACGCCGCGCGCATCATCGGCGTGCCGGGCGCGCGCATTGCGCTCGGCCCACGTGCTGCCCAACGCCTGGGGGACCGGTGCTGGTGATCGCCACCATCGAGCTGGCGCTGGCCGTCATCGCCGAGGCGTCGCTGCTCCTATCTCGGGGTCGGCATGCCGGCCGACCCAGCCCTCGCTCGGCACCCTGATCCGCATCGGCAACGCCTTCCTGTTCTCCGGCGAATGGTGGATCGTGATCTTCCCGCGCCTGGCCCTGGTGATCCTGTCGCTGGCCGTGAACCTTCTGGGCGACTGGCTGCGCGACGCGCTCAATCCCAAGCTGCGCTGAATTCTACCTATGGTTGTTTTACAAGAATGGATTGCCCGCGTAGAATCGGCCATGTTCGACGGCCCCTCACCTCGACTCGATCCCGCAGAACGACGCGCGCGGCTGCAGGCTGGCGCGCAGCGCACGGATCGGCCCGGTCACCTTCCACGAGGCGCTGCAGCATTTCGGCTCGGCGCGCGCCGCCTGCGCGCCGGCTCGCCGCGTCTCCGAGGCCGAGATCGCGCGCGAGGAAGACGCGCTGGCCGCGCGCCGGCGGGCGCTTCCTGGTGATCGGGCGATGCCGGCCTATCCGCCGGCGCTGGCCGCCATTCCCGACGCACCGCCGGTGCTGTCGGCGATCGGCGATCTCGTGCTCCTCGACCGGCCGACCCTGGCGGTGGTCGGCGCGCGCGAAGCCTCGGCCGCTGGCCTGCCGCTTCGCCGGCGAGCTGGCGGCGCAGCTGGGCGCGGCGGGCTTCGTGGTGGCCTCGGGCCTGGCGCGCGGCATCGACGCGGCCGCCCACGAGGCGGCGCTGGCCACCGGCACCGTGGCGGTGCTGGCCGGCGGCATCGACCAGATCTACCCGCCGCAGAACGCGGCCCTGCATGGCAAGCATCGCCGCGCGCGGGCTGCTGCTCAGCGAAGCGCCCTGCGGCACGCCGCCGGTCGCCCGCGCCTTCCCGCGGCGCAACCGCATCGTCAGCGGCCTGTCGGCCGGGGTGGTGGTGATCGAGGCCGCCGCCCGGTCGGGCTCGCTGATCACGCGCCCAACGGGCCGCCGAACAGGGCCGCGAGGTCTTCGTCGTGCCGGGCTCGCCCATGGACCCGCGCTATGCCGGATCCAATAGCCTTATCCGCGATGGGGCCATTTTGGCGCGCGACGCCAACGATATTATAGGTGTGTTCGGCCGGCCACGGCCCGACACCGCAACCCATTGGCAAACCGAGGCAAAATCCGGCCGACCCGACGGCCGCCCAGGTCCTCTCCGCCCTGGGGTCGATACCCACTGCGGTTGACGAACTGGTACGCCGATGCCAAGTGTCCGCCGCCTCCGTGGCGGAGGTCCTGCTGGCCCTGGAGCTGGAGGGCCGCCTGGAAGGCACCGGGGTAACCGCGTATCTCTGATTTAGATCAGTGATTTAGCTCCGGTACTTGATGTTACACTGGAGCATATCCCGGCGATGGACGTATTGGTCGTCGAGTCCCCGGCCAAGGCTAAGACCATTGGGAAGTATCTCGGCCCCGGCTTCACCGTGCTGGCCTCCTATGGCCATGTCCGCGACCTGCCGCCCAAGGACGGCTCGGTCCGGCCGGACGAGGATTTCGCCATGGACTGGGAGGTCGACCCGCAGTCCCAGAAGCGGCTCGACGCCATCGCCAAGGCCGTCACCAAGGGCGGCAAGCTCTATCTCGCCACCGACCCGGACCGCGAGGGCGAGGCCATCTCCTGGCACGTGCGCGACGTGCTCCGGCACAAGAAGGCGCTGCGACGGCGTCGACGTCAAACGGGTCACCTTCAACGCCATCACCAAGCAATCGGTGCTCGACGCCGTCGCCCATCCGCGCGAGCTCGACCAGCCGCTGATCGACGCCTACATGGCGCGCCGCGCGCTCGACTATCTGGTGGGCTTCACCCTCTCGCCGGTGCTGTGGCGCAAGCTGCCGGGCAGCCGCTCGGCCGGCCGCGTGCAGTCGGTGGCGCTGCGCCTGATCTGCGAGCGCAGAGTCCGAGATCGAGGTCTTCAAGACCCGCGAATACTGGACGGTCGACGTGCTGTTCGGCACCGCCAAGAAGCAGACCCTGAAGGCCCGCCTGACCCATCTCGACGGCCGCAAGCTCGACAAGTTCGACCTCGACACCGAGGAGCGCGCCCAGCAGGCCAAGCGCGAGATCGAGCGCCGCGCCTTCTCGGTCGCCTCGATCGATCGCCGCCAGGTCCGGCGCAACCCGCCGCCGCCCTTCATCACCTCGACCCTGCAGCAGGAGGCCTCGCGCAAGCTCGGCGTCGGCGCCGCCACCGCCATGCGCATCGCCCAGCGGCTCTACGAGGGGCGTCGATATCGGCGGCGAGACGGTCGGCCTGATCACCTACATGCGCACCGACGGCGTGCAGCTCGCGCCGGAGGCGATCGGCCAGACCCGCCGCCTGATCGAGACCAAGTACGGCCAGAGCTACCTGCCCGAGAAGCCGCGCGTCTACACCTCCAAGGCCAAGAACGCCCAGGAGGCGCACGAGGCGATCCGCCCGACCGACCTGTTCCGCACGCCGCAGGACGTCGCCGCCCACTTGGACAAGGACCAGCTCGGCCTCTACGAGCTGATCTGGAAGCGCACCGTGGCGAGCCAGATGGAAAGCGCCGTGCTCGACCAGGTGACGGTCGACATCGCGAGCGGCGACAAGACCGTGCAGCTGCGCGCCACCGGCTCGGTCGTGAAGTTCAACGGCTTCCTCACCCTCTACGACGAGGGCAAGGACGAGAACGGCAACGAGGACGAGGAAGGCAACGCCATCCTGCCCGACGTCGCCGCCGACGAGGCGCTGGAGCGCCGCGAGGTCCTGCCCGAGCAGCATTTCACCGAGCCGCCGCCGCGCTATTCCGAGGCCAGCCTGGTCAAGAAGCTCGAGGAGCTCGGCATCGGCCGGCCCTCGACCTATGCCAGCATCATCGAGGTGCTGCAGCGGCGGAACTACGTGAAGATCGACCGCAAGCGCTTCGTGCCGGAGGATCGCGGCCGCATCGTCACCGCCTTCCTGCAGACCTACTTCCCGCGCTACGTCGAATACAACTTCACCGCCCATCTCGAGGAAGAGCTCGACGACATCTCCGACGGCAAGATCGACTGGCGCCAGGTGCTGCGCGAGTTCTGGAAGGCCTTCTCCGCCGCCGTCGGCGAGACCAAGGACCTGCGCGTCAAGGAAGTCCTGGACAAGCTCGACGAGGAGCTCGGCCCGCACTTCTTCCCGGCCAACGACAATGGCGGCAAGAGCCCGCGCGACTGCCCGTCCTGCGCCAACGGCCGGCTCGGCCTGAAGCTCGGCAAGTTCGGCGCCTTCATCGGCTGCTCGAACTATCCGGAGTGCCGCTTCACCCGCAAGCTCGGCATCGTCGATGCCGAGGCCGACGCCGCCTCGGGCGCCAATCTCGACGGCCCCAAGCTCCTGGGCATCGATCCGGTGAGCGGCAAGGCCGGTCACCCTGCGCAACGGCCCCTACGGTCTCTACGTCCAGCTCGGCGAGCCCGAGGGCAGGAGAAGCCCAAGCGGCAGTCGCTGCTGAAGGGCATGACGCCCGACGAGGTGACGCTGGACAAGGCGCTGGCGCTGCTGTCGCTGCCGCGCGAGCTCGGGACCGCATCCCGACGACGGCCAGCCGATCCTGGCCGGCGTCGGCCGCTTCGGGCCCTACGTCAAGCACGGCAGCCAAGTACAAGTCGATCCCGGCCGACGAGAGCGTGCTCGAGATCGGCATGAACCGCGCCGTGGCGCTGCTCGCCGAAGCCAAGAGCCGTGGGCCGCGGCCGCGCCGCCGTAAGCCGCTGCGCACCGTCGGCAACCATCCGGCCGACGAGGCGCCGATCGAACTCTATGACGGCCGCTACGGCCATTACGTGAAGCATGGCGGGCATCAACGCCACCGTGCCGCGCGACCTCAAGCCGGAAGAGCTGACGCTCGACCAGGCGGTGTCGCTGCTGGCCGAGCGCGCCGCCAAAGGCGCCCGGCAAGAAGCCGCCGCGCGCCAAGAAAGCAGCCAAGGCGAAAGCCAACGGCGCGGCGATCGCCGCGCCGGCCAACGATACAGAAGTGAAACCGAAAACTGCCAAGAAGAAACCCGCGCCCAAGCGCAAGGCCGCCAAGGCCAAGACCGAGCCGCCTCCCCGCACCGGAACCGATGGCTAAGGGCAAGGTCCCGACCCGCGACGAACTGCTGGCTTTCATCCGCGACAGCGCCACGCCGGTCGGCAAGCGCGAGATCGCCCGCGCCTGGAGCCTGAAGGGCGACCAGCGCATCGAGCTCAAGGAACTGCTGCGCGACCTGCGCGACTGCAGGCGAGATCGCCGCCGACCGCGCCAAGACCTTCCGCGATCCCGAGGCGCTGTCCGACGTGGCCGTGCTCGAGATCGTGCGGGTCGACGACGACGGCCACCTGATCGCCGTGCCGCGCCGCCACGACGAGGAGAAGGACGGCCCGCCGCCGCGCATCGAGATCGCCCCGCAGGCGACCGCGCAGCGGCCCGCACCCGCCGTCGGCGACCGCGTGCTGGCCAACCTCAAGCGCCGCGGCAAGACCTACGAGGCGCGCGTCATCCGCCGGCTGGGCAGCGGGCCCAAGAAGATCCTCGGCCTCTACGAGGAGCCGGCCGGCGGCAACGGCATGGGCCTGGTCAGCCCGACCGACCGCAAGCTCCGGCAAAGCTTCGATGTGCGGCCGGCCGACAAGAACGGCGCCGTGCCGGGCGACATCGTCTGGATCGAGGCGACCGGCGGAGCGCTGTCGCGCCGCGCGCGCGTGCTCGAGCGCATCGGGCCGATGAGCGACCCGCGCACCGTCAGCCTGATCGCCATCGCCGCCAACGACATCCCGGTCGAGTTCCCGCAGGCCGCGCTCGACGAGGCCGAGCGCGCCAAGGCGGCGCCGCTGGGCCACCGGCTCGACCTGCGCGACATGCCGCTGGTCACCATCGACGGCGAGGATGCGCGCGACTTCGACGACGCGGTGTTCGCCGAGCCCGATCCCGACCATCCCGGCGGCTGGCGCCTGCTGGTCGCCATCGCCGACGTCGCCTGGTACGTGCGCCACGACAAGCCGCTCGACCGCGCCGCCTACCAGCCGCGGCACCTCGGTCTATTTCCCGACCGCGTCGTGCCCATGCTGCCCGAGGCGCTTTCCAACCACTGGTGCTCGCTGGTGCCGCGCGAGGATCGCCCGGTGCTGGTGGCCGAGATGTCGATCGACGCCGAGGGCAACCTCAAGCGCCACCGCTTCCACCGCGCCATGATGCGTTCGGCGGCGCGGCTCACCTACACGCGCGTGCAGCGCGCCATCGGACGGCGCGCCCGACGCCGAGATCGCGCCGCTGATGGAGAGCGTGATCCGCCCGCTCTACGGCGCCTACAAGGTGCTGCTGGCGGCGCGCGAGAAGCGCGGCGCGCTCGACCTCGATCTGCCGGAGCGCCAGGTGACGCTCGGCGACGACGGCCGCATCGCCGAGATCGGCGTGCGCGAGCGGCTCGACAGCCACAAGCTGATCGAGGAGTTCATGGTGCTGGCCAACGTGGCGGCGGCGCCAGGCGCTGGAGCAGCGCCACGCGCCCTGCCTCTACCGCGTCCACGACCAGCCCGACGCTCGCCAAGCTCGAGGCGCTGCGCGAGTTCTTGGGCACCCTCGGCATCGCCGTGCCGACCGGCCAGCGGCTGCGGCCGGCCGACCTCAACCGCGTGCTGCACGCAGGTCGCCGGCAAGCCGGTCGCCCAGCTGGTCAGCCAGACCGTGCTGCGCAGCCAGAGCCAGGCCGTCTACAGCCCGGACAATCTCGGGCATTTCGGCCTGGCCCTGGCGCGCTATGCCCACTTCACCTCGCCGATCCGCCGCTATCCCGACCTGATCGTCCATCGCGCGCTGATCGCCGCCTACGGGCTGGGCGAAGGCGGCCTGGCCGAGGCCGACAAGGGCCGCTTCGCCGAGTTCGGCGAGCATCTGTCGATGTGCGAGCGCGCGCGCCGTCGCCGCCGAACGCAGCGCCATGGACCGTTATGTCGCGGCCTATATGGCGGCCCATGTCGGCGCCACCTTCCCCGGCCGGGTCACCAGCGTCACCCGCTTCGGCCTGTTCGCCTCGCTCGACGGCACCGGCGCCGACGGGCTGATCCCGATCCGCTCGCTCGGCCAGGAATTCTTCCGCCACGACGAGGGCCGCCAGCTCCTGATCGGCGAGCGCACCGGCGAGACCTACGGGCTGGGCGACCGGCTGCAGGCTCAAGCTGGTCGAGGCCGACACCGCGACCGGCGGCCTGCTGTTCGAGGTCGTCGACGTCATCGAGCGGGTCGAGCGCCATGCCCTGCCGCGCGGCCAGCACGCCGCGCGGGCGCCGCGATGCGCCGCGGCGTCCGGTCGCGCATCGCGGGCCGCCTCGGGACAAAGGGTCGCGACGACGAAGGTGAGGTCGAGGCGCCCATCTTGACCGGATGAGCGAGCGACCACGCCCCGGTCGATTTCGTGACCGCCCTGCTGCGCGGCTGGCGCGGCAGCTGTCCGCGCTGCGGCGCCGGCACGCTGTTCGGCAGCTTCCTCAAGATGCGCAGCCACTGCCCGGCCTGCGATCTGGCGCTCGAGCCCTACCGCGCCGACGACGTCGCCGGCCTATTTCACCATCTCTCGCCGTCGGCCATCATCGTGGTCCCGCTGGTCCTGGTGATGGAGCGCTACGGCGACCATCCGCCGCTGTGGTTCCACGCCGTTTTGTGGCTGCCGCTGTCGGTGGTGCTTGCCCTCTACCTGCTGCCTCACATAAAAGGCACTGTCATCGCGCTCTTGTGGGCGCACCGGATAGCCGCTCCCAAGCCCTCGACCGGGAGTTTCGACTCCTCAGCCTGAATTCGTGGCCGCCCGCCGACGGCCTGTGCTATGTGTTGCCGCCTGCTGGGTATGGAAGTGTCGCTGATCCCTTTTTTCGACTGGGCGCTGCCGCGTGCGGCGGCCGCCCTGTTCGCCGCCTCCCTGGTCGTCTCCTGCGCGACCTCGACCGACAGCGCCCCAGGCGGCCGGCCGCAATCCGGCCGTCGCCGCCGACGTCAATATCGAGCGGGTCGTGCCTGCAGGCCTATCGCGCGATCGGCGACCGCCACCTCTACGAGCCCAACTTCCGCACCATTTCGGCCGAGACCTACCGCGGCTTCGCCAGCGCCGATCCGGCGCTGTCGCTCGAGACCGTCGGACGCCGCCTTCACCGTCAGGCGCGACGGCCGCGAGGTGCTGACCCGCCGGCGCCCGCCGATCACGTCCGACGGCCGGGCCTGGGGCGGCATGCTGGCCGAGCTGATGGCGGGCTCGATCGACGCCTCGCCGACGCTGCAGCAGACCGACCGCCAGGCCCTGATCCGCGACGCCATGACGGCCACCACCAAGCAGCTCGACCGCAACAGCCGCTACGCCGACCCCGAGGAGGCGCGCGACAACCGCTTCCAGCGCGACGGCGGCGGCGGCATCGGCATCACCGTCGAGCGCACCGACGACAAGAAGATCCTGATCCGCGCCGTGCAGGACGGCTCGCCGTCGGCCAAGGCCGGCGTGCAGATCGGCGACCAGATCCTGGCGATCGACGGCGAGATCGATGATCGACCGCACCGCTGGGCGACGTCGTGGCGCGCCTGCGCGGCACCGTCGGCGCGCCGGTCACGCTCACCGTGCTGCGGCCGCACGCAGGGCGCCGAGCTGGCGCTCACCATGAAGCGCAGCCGCATCATCCCGACCACCGTCACCTACGAGCGGCGCGGCGACGTCGCGCTGATCCACCTGACCGGCTTCAACAGCGCCACCACCGACAACCTGCAGGCCGCCATCGACAAGGCGCGCGCCGAGATCGGCAGGGACATGGCCGGCGTCATCATCGACATGCGCTCCAACCGCGGCGGCCTGCTCGACCAGGCGCAGACGGTGTCGGAGCTGTTCATCGGCGACGGCACCATCTTCTCGACCCAGGGCCGCCATCCCGACAGCCGGCGCACCTACAAGAGCTCGAGCGGCCGCAAGGGCGCCGACATGCCGATCGTCGTGCTGATGAACGGCGGCTCGGCGTCGGCCGCCGAGATCGTGGCGCGCCGCGCTGCAGGATCGCGGCCGCGCCGTCGTGGTCGGCACCACCAGCTACGGCAAGGGCACGGTCCAGACCGTGGTGCGCCTGTCCAACGAGGGCGAGCTGATCCTCACCTGGTCGCGCCTGCAGGCGCCGTCCGGCTACACCTGGAACGAGCTGGGCGTGCTGCCCAACATCTGCACCTCCAAGGTCGCCGACGTCGGCCAGCTCGGGCCCACCTCGGTCGATTCCAGCCAGGGCACGCTGATGCGCTGGCACGCGCTGCGCAACCCGACCCACCAGGAAGTGACCGACCTGCGCAAGATCTGCCCGCCGGGCGAGACCAGCCCGGAGCGCGACGTCGAGATCGCCGGCCGGCTGCTGCGCGACCGCGGCCTTTATGCCCACGCCGTGCAGGCGGCGACCCAGCAGGCCGCCCGCCAATAGGCCATTTCGGCCGCTTGACACCGCGGCCGCCGCCGACTACCTTGCCGGCCTTCGAGAATTCGCCCTTCCGGGCATAGGGACAAGACCATGGCCAAGCCGACCTCGATCCTGATCAAGATGATTTCCAGCGCCGACACCGGCTTCTTCTACGTCACCAGAGAAGAACCCGCGCACCAAGACCGAGAAGCTCGAGCTCAAGAAGTACGACCCGGTCGCGCGCAAGCACGTCGTCTTCAAGGATCCAAGATCAAGTAAGTCGGCCCGACGCCTGCCGATCAAGCCGCCCTTCCGGGCGGCTTTTTGGTTGATGCAGCCGACACGCTCGCCTCACCCTGAGGCGGGCGCGAGGCCTTTCAGGGGTCGGGATCAGTCCTGCTTAGCGCTTCAGACGCCCCCGCGCGCGGCAGCAGAGCTTTTGCTCGTCACGGAGTCGAAGTCACGCGCTAGCGTCCGCCCAATCCAGCAACCGGGAGGAATCACATGAGCGCCCAGCTTTCGCGCGACGATTGGAAGGGCCGCATCGGCGGTCTCAGCTACCGCAACCAGGCCTTCATCGGCGGCAAGTTCGCGCCCTCCCTCACCGGCAAGACCTTCGACTGCATCAACCCGGCGACCGGCCAGGTGCTGACCAAGGTCGCGGCCTGCGAGCAGGCCGACGTCGACGCCGCGGTGAAGGCGGCGCGCGCCGCCTTCGACAAGGGCACCTGGGCCAACATGCCGCCGGCCCAGCGCAAGCAGCATCATGCTGAAGCTCGCCGAGCTGATGATGAAGAACCGCGAGGAGCTGGCGCTGCTCGAGACGCTCGACATGGGCAAGCCGATCGCCTTCTCGACCACGCGTCGACATTCCGGGCTCGGCCAATACCGTGCAGTGGTTCGCCGAGGCGATCGACAAGATCTACGACGAGGTGGCGCCGACGCCGGCGCAACGTCGTGGCCCTGATCACGCGCGAGCCGGCCGGCGTGGTGGCCGCCGTCGTGCCGTGGAACTTCCCGCTGCTGATGGCGCTGCTGGAAGATCTCGCCGGCGCTGGCCGCCGGCAACTCGGTGATCCTGAAGCCGGCCGAGCAGTCGCCGCTCACCGCGCTCCGCCTGGCCGAGCTGGCCGCCGAGGCCGGCATCCCCGAGGGCGTGTTCAACGTGCTGCCGGGCTTCGGCGAGACCGCGGGCCAGGCGCTCGGCCGCCACATGGATGTCGACGTGCTGGCCTTCACCGGCTCGACCGAGGTCGGCAAGTACTTCCTGCGCTACTCCGGCGAGATCGCAACATGAAGCAGGTCTGGCTGGAGTGCGGCGGCAAGTCGCCCAACATCGTGCTGGCCGACGCGCCCAACCTCGACGTCGCCGCGCGGCGCTGCCGCCTTCGGCATCTGGTTCAACCAGGGCGAGGTCTGCACCGCGGGCTCGCCGCCTGATCGTCGAGGACAAGATCAAGGACGCCTTCCTCGAGAAGGTCATGGCGATCGGCCAGAAGATGCAGCCGGGCGATCCGCTCGACCCCAAGACCCAGATGGGCGCGCATGGTCGACGAGACCCAGACCAAGCGGGTGCATGGGCTATATCGAGGCCGGCCAGAAGGAAGGCGCCACGCTCAGGATGGGCGGCAAGCAGGTCCATGTCGACAATGCCGGCTCCTTCATCGAGCCCACCGTGTTCGACGGCGTCGACAACAAGATGAAGATCGCCCAGGAGGAGATCTTCGGGCCGGTGCTGTCGGTCATCCCGGTCAGGACGCCGAGCAGGCGCTCAGCGTCGCCAACGACACGATCTACGGCCTCGCCTCGGCGATCTTCACCGCGACATCAACAAGGCCTTCAAGTTCGCCAAGGGCCTGCGCGCCGGCTCGGTGTGGGTCAACACCTACGACGGCGGCGACATCACCACGCCGTTCGGCGGCTACAAGCAGTCGGGCAACGGCCGCGACAAGTCGCTGCACGCCTTCGACAAGTTCACCCAGCTCAAGACGACCTGGATCCAGCTCGGCTGAGCCGGCAACGCGCGTGCCTTGCAGCAGGACGCGATAGAGATAGCGCGTCTGCGTCCATGTCGTAGTCGCCGTTGGCCTTGTGCAGCAGGCAGCGGTTGTCCCAGATCACCAGGTCGCCCGGCTGCCAGCGCATGGCGGTACTGGAAGCGCTCGGCCGTGGCGTGCTCGAGCAGCTCGTCGAGCAGCGGCAGCGCCTCCTTGTGGTCGAGGCCGAGGATGCCCTCGATGCGGATCGGGTTGATGTAGATCGACTTGCGGCCGTTCTCCGGATGGGTGCGCACCATCGGATGCAGCACCGGCGTTGGGCACGCGCTCCTTGTTGGCGTCCGACAGCGCCCATCAGCTTTCGCGCGCTGTGGCTGCTTTGATAGACGTGGATCGCCATCAGCGCCGCGATGCGCTCCGCAGGTCGCGGTGCGGCAGCGCCGCGTAGGCCGCCGCCATGTTGGCGAACTGCGTGTCGCCGCCGCTGGTCGGGCAAGCGTGACGGCGTGCAGGACGCGTGGCCTTGGGCGGCCGCGTGTCGTTCGAATGGTCGGTGTGCCAGCCCTCGCCGGGGATGTAGCGGCGGCCGTCGGGAAAGCGATCCTGGTTGGAGAGGTAGTGGATCTGCGGGCATTCCGGGATGGCGAAGCGCGGTGTTGTGCTGCGGGCCAGGATTGCCCGTGCCGAACAGCCTCGATCGCCGCGGCCGAGTTGCCTGGGACGGCTTCAGCGCCTGCGTCGCAGCACCACCAGCACGCTGCGCTCGACGAAGGCGCGGTACATCGCGTCGCGGTCGGCCTCGGCAATCCGGCCGCGTGAGATCGGACGCCCAACACCTCGGCACCCGTGTGGGGGCCCAGTGGCCTGATTTCCGTGACCGTCCTCGCGACTTTGCCAGCAAGGCCTGACATGGCTTCCCAGTGGCGATACAACGCCCCGACGGCGAGCGCTCCCGCTGGTGAATCCCGCGATCGGGATCGCGATCCCGCCCATCATCGCCCGAGCCGCACAGGCGCGAGCCGTCGAGAGCCTGTCGGTCGGCAGGCCGAGGGAAGCTCGTCGATGGTGGGCGCGATGTCGACCAGGCTCGTCGGACGTGGCGCGGGCGCGCCCGACGCGCGCCCGCCATCGTTGATCGATCAGGAACGGCCGTGTCTCGTCCGGGTCCCCAGCCGCCGTGCTGGCCGCTGCCGATCGGCACAGGCTTGCCCGTCTTCCGCCGCCACCCAGCGCCGGCCGGGAACGCCATAGGGATTGGCCTCGCCCTGGCGCGCCATGTCGACCGCGGCGACGACCCCGCCGCGCGCCGCGAAGCCGTGCGCCGGCCAGGCTCTCGCCGATCGACGACGTCGGCCGCCCACGGCGCGCGGCGCATCTCGTCGAGGACGCCCAGCAGGCCGGCGCGTCCGCGCTCCGTCGGCGTAGAGCAGCGCGGCCGTGCCCTGGCCCGCCACCGCCACGTCGCCGGCCGCGAGCTGCTCGCCAGGCCGTGCGCCGCCAGCCAGTCCTCGACGTCGATGCCGTCGCCGATCGTCTCATGGCCATGATCGGAGCCGATCAGCAGCAGGATGTCCGTCGCCCTCGGCGCGCAGCCGCTCGACAGTGCGGACAGACCTCGGCGACGCAGCGCTCGGCGCCGGCGCAGCAGCATCGGCATGCGCCGGCGAGCCGAGCGGCACGCCGTGCAAGGTGTGGTCGGGATCGCAGAGCCACAGGAACGCCACCGCCGGCTTGCGCTCGCCCAGCACCTCGGCGCAGAAGCGCTGGGTCATCGCCCAGTCGCCGGCCGGATCGTGGCTGACCTCGAGCGCATCGGGCCGGCGATGGCTCGCCGCCGGGCGCGAACGAGCCGGCGCGGTGGTAGACGTAGCCGAAATTGCTCGGGATCGAGGAAGTAGGCGGCGCCCGGCGAGACGTTGGAAAAGGCGATGAAGCCGCCGGCGCCGGCGACGCGCTCGGCCAGCGCCGGGCACGAGCAGCGTGCCGCCGGTGGCGCGGCGCATGTGGCTGCGGAAGTCCGGGGCGCCGACGTCGCGCACGACGATCCGGCCGTCCTCGAACAGGCCCATGCGGTTGCCGTGCAGGCCGCTGGCGCGGCGGGATGGCAGCCGGTCGCGATCGACGCCGCCGACACGCGCGTGACCGACGGGAACACCGCGCTGTGCTCGGCGCACCACAGGCTGGCGCGCGCAGCGATGTCGTGCAGCACGGGCGTCGTGTCGGCGCCGCACCCAGTCGCGGCCCAGACCAGTCGCAACACACGAATACCGCCCGCCGAGACCTTGTCATGGCCAAAATTCCTTCACGCGATGGCACCGCCGCTACGCCGGCAGTCATGCGCGCCTGCCCCTTGCGCCGCGCGCGCCGATGGTAGTCGACTTCCGCCAACAACTCAGGAGGAAACGATGCAGTTCGGATATTTCGCCATGCCGTCGCATCCGCCCGGAGACGGCCGCTCAAGGACGGCCACGAATGGGACCTGCAGGTGATCCGCTGGCTCGACGAGCTGGGCTTCACCGAGGCCTGGATCGGCGAGCACCACACCGCGCCGTGGGAGCCGCATCCCGCGCCCGACCTGCTGGTGGCGCAGGCGCTGATGCAGACCAAGAACATCCGCCTCGGCCCCGGCGGCTTCCTGCTGCCCTACCATCACCCGGCCGAGCTCGCCAACCGCGTCGCCATGCTCGACCACATCTCGGGCGGCCGGCTCAATTTCGGCGTCGCCGCCTCGGGCCTGCCGAGCGACTGGGCGATGTTCAACGTCGACGGCATGTCGGGCGTCAACCGCGACATGACGCGCGAGGCGCTCGACATCATCCTGAAGCTGTGGAGCTCGCCCGAGCCGTTCGACTACAAGGGCAAGTTCTGGCACGTCACCAAGCCCGACACGATGTTCGGGTTCCTGAAGCCGCACATCAAGCCGCTGCAGAGCCCGCATCCGCCGATCGGCGTCGCCGGCCTCAGCAAGGGCTCCGACACGCTGAAGCTCGCCGGCGAGCAGGGCTTCCTGCCGATGAGCCTCAACCTCAACCCGGCCTATGTCGGCAGCCACTGGGAAGTCGGTCGAGATCGGCGCCGCCAAGACCGGCCGCACGCCCGACCGCGGCGAGTGGCGCATGGTGCGCGAGGTGTTCGTGGCCGACACCGACGAGGAGGCGATGAAGCTCGTCGGCCGGCTCCTACATGGGCCGCATGATGCGCGAGTATTTCCTGCCGCTGCTCGGCCAGTTCGGCTTCCTCGAGTACCTCGAAGCACGACCCGAGCGTGGCCGACTCCGACGTCACGCCGGAATACTGCGCCAGGCACAACTGGATCGTCGGCTCGCCCAAGACCGTGGTCGAGAAGATCGAGAAGATCTACGACGAGGTCGGCGGCTTCGGCCAGCTCCTGGTGTTCGGCTTCGACTACGCCGACAACCCGCAAGGCGTGGCGGCATTCGCTCGAGCTGCTGTCGAAGGAGGTGCTGCCCAAGGTGCAGCATCTCAAGCCCAAGACGGCGCCGAGCTGGCGGCGGAGTAGACTGCGAACCGCCTGCCAGTGGAATGGCTCAGCTGTCGACCGCCGCACGCCGCCTGACAGCGCGCTTCCTGGGCGACCTCGGCAGCGTTCTACTACTGGGACTCCTACGAGGCGCCGCTGCGTGCGCGGCGATCTCGCCATGCACGGATCTACCTCGCGCGCTGTTCGCCCATCATCCGCGCTGGGCCAGAGTGGCTGCTGATCCGTGCGCGGCTGGCTCGTGGCGCCGTTCGGCGCTCGAAGGCAACGCACGGCGGCCGACTCTCGACGCGCATCGAGATCGAAATCCGGCCTACGCGGTCGGCGACGAAGATCGCGCCGCTTCACGCCTCGTACGGCGCAGAGCGACGGCAGCGAGATCGTCACCAGGCGGCGACGACAGGCATCCGATTTCCGGGTGTCGGTGCGCGAAACTGACCGACGCGCGGCGCGGCCGCGTCGTGCTGTCGACAGATCGGTCGAGCACCGCACAATCTCTTTGGAAGCCACTACCTGCTCGCCATCCTGCCGTTTCATGCGGCTTACGGCGTAGAACAGCCGCACCTCCTCGTCGAACGCCGTGCTGGCGGACGGATCGGGGTACGGCCGATCAGTGCCTCAAGCCAGTCGCTTCGACAGCACCGCCGCCGCGGCGAAAGCCCGCAGCGGCGTACCAGCCCGTGATGGCGGCCAGCCCCACAGCACCGGCGTGTAGCCGCCGAAGGCGCCCCGAAGGCGAGCAGGCGCCGAGCAGCGGGCCGGCAGCGCGCATCACGTTGGTCGGCATGGTGAGCGCGCCGAGACAACCGCCGTAGCCCTCGGGACCGATGAATTCCGGCACCGCCATGCCGCGCAGGATGGTGACCAGGCCGTTGGCGACGCCGTAGATGATGGCGAACAGGATCAGGCCGTAGACGTCGCTGATGCCGCAGCGCCAGCATCGCCATCGAGATCGGAAAGGCGAAGTAGATGCCGCGCGCCGAGCTGGATGGTGGTGATGTGGCTGCTGGCCGACCATCAGCAGCACCCGGCCCACCACCTGCATGGGCCCGATCAGGGCGATGATCGCCATCACCACGCCGATCTGCGACGCCGCGATCGGCCAGCAGCGGGATCAGGTGGAAGCTCATGGCCGAGAAGGCGAGCCCGTAGCCCGCGAAGGCCACCACCAGGCCCCAGAAAGCGCGGCACGCGCACCGCCGCGGCGAGCGGGCTCTTCTTCGTCGTGCCGTCTCCAGCGGCCGTGGCGGCTCGGCGATCGGCACCGGCTTCTCCTGCGGGTCCGGGCACGAACAGCCAGTGGATGCAGAGGGCCGACGCCGAGATTGATCGCCGCCATCACCGGCGAGCGTCGGCCGCCAGCCGATGCGCTCGATCAGGAGCTGGGCGAACGGGAATGCCGAAGGTGCTGGCGAGCCCGCCGAGGAAGGTCATCAGCAGGATGGCCTGGCGGTAGCGCGGGCCGTAGACGCGGGTGATCACCGCGAAGGCGGGCTCGTAGAGCGTCACCGACTGGCAGGCGCCGAGCCCGATCCACAGCGCGTAGAACACCGGCAGCGAATCGACGCTGCGACCACAGCGACCAGCATCGCGGCCGCCAGCAGCGAGCCGCCGGTCATCAGCATGCGGCCGTGCCCGCGATCGATCCAGGCGCCGACCGGGATCGAGCAGAGGCCCGCCACCAGCAGGCCGGCCGACAGCGCGCCGAACATCTCGCTGCGCGACCAGCCGAGTTCCTGCGTCCATCGGCACGACGAACAGCGGGAAGGTGTAATAGACCAGGCCCCAGGAGATGAGCTGGCCGAGCGAGAGCATCCACAGGATGGTCGCACGGGCGCTTTCGCCACGCTCGTCCCGCTCCATCCTTGGCCGCAATGACGCCGCCCTCGTCGTACCTGCGTTGCCGAACGATGAAGGTAGCGTCGCGTCAGCCAGGGAGCCCAGCGCAGCATGAGTACGACCAAAAGCGCATCAATCTCGCCTTACAGGCGGCGGCTCGCACGGGGCGTTCACCTGGGGGCGTCGATGCGCTGATCGAGGATGGGCGGCTCGAGTTCGAGGCGGTCAGCGGCACAGTGCGGGCGCCATGAATGCCGCGATCATGCTGGGGGTGGTCGCAGGGCGGCAGGCCGGGCGCACGCAAGGCGCTGCGCAGCTTCTGGGGGCGGCTCGGCACGATGTCGATCGCCAGCCCAATTCAGCGCACGCCACTCGACCGTCTGCAGGGCAACTGGAACACCGACGATTCGCCCAGCGCTCTGTGGGCCGACACCGTCCAGCGCACGCTCTCGCCCTGGCAACGCAATCCGTTGAAGTTCGATCCCTTGCGCGACCTGCTCGGCCGCCATTTCGACAGAGAAGGCCGTGCGCGCGTCTGCCACAACATCAGGCAGCTTCATCGCCGCCACCAACGTGCAGACCGGCAAGGTGCGGATCTTCACCGTGACGAGCGTCGATCGACGCCCTGCTCGCCTAGCAATTGCGTAA
>ERZ1370068.185-contig-10165_pt1 | contig 45520 bp, 58 predicted proteins | sample MGYA00561227_ERZ1370068 | MGnify/ENA primary metagenome ERZ1370068 (study PRJEB38410, sample SAMEA6850437) | metagenome | study: Metagenomic assessment of the ecological functions of the soil: analysis of the soil microbiota associated with the... | reverse complement strand
GTACTTCGTTCAGTTACGTGTTAACTTGGCGGTCGCGGCTTCGATCGCGGGTGATGCTGTTTCGCGGGCGCGTTGGCCGGTCGCCGCCAGCGCCTGCGCGTGCATCGCGTTGGCTGGCGTCGAGAAAGTTGATCGCGACGTCCCAGCCTCTCGAGATGAAGCGGCGCGCGGTGGCCGCTGATGCCGGAGGCAGCGCCGGTGATCAACACGACGCGCCGGTCGGGTGCTTTGGTTCGGTGGTGACGATTCCGATTCGTTCAAACGGCGGCTTGCAGAAAGTCGAGCAACAGGCGACTCACGGCAGCGTGTTGCTCCTGCTGCGCTCCAGATGCCCGGCGCCATCGACCAACTCGCAACCCACGTAGCTGCGCGTGCACGCCGTGGTCTGCATCGCCTCGTAGTCGCCTGGCCGTTGAAGACGCCCGCAGTCGCTGCTGCCGCCGCGATGAACAGCGACGGCACGTCGATCGTGCGGCCCGAGAAGATCTGCAGGTCGGCAATGCACTGGACATCGGCCGCGCAGCAGCGGTACCACTGCAACCCGCCCTGGAATCCGGTTCGCTGGAACTCCGTGCTGTAGACACTGAGCTCGCGCTCGGACAACCACGCGCAGGCCGCAACCTCGGCATCGCTCGGCATCTCCACGGCCACCGTCTGCGCCATCGTCTGGCCGCCGCTCCATCACGTAGTACGTGGGCATGTGCGCGAGCTCGCTGGCGGTCCACTGAGCGCAACGGATGCGGCCTGGTTGTCCTTCCAGTCCGCGCTCTGTGGTGGTGGTGTAGCGCGCGCAAAAACGCGCACGCCCTGCTCGCAACGCCAGCCATGTCGCCGTTGGCGGCGCGTCGTGTAGTACCACTGGTAGTGCTGCCGCGGCCAGCGCAGCAGCGCGTCGAGCCTCGACGTTCATGTCGCTCAGTCGGCGCGGCAGCCTTGTTCGGCGGTGCCGCACCGAACGGCAGCGACGGTGGACCGGCGAACGGCGCGCTCATCAACACCACCGAGCGAAACACGTCGGGCCGCAGCAGCGCACCACGCCGCCACCGGCGAGCGCAAAGTCGTGGCCGACCACGGCGTTCACGTGGTCCACACCCGAACGCGGCCAGCAAGCCGACCGCAAGTCGCGCACAAGATTGAGCATTCAGAAACGAGCGCAGGTCACCGTCAGTAGCTGGCGTCCCGATCCGGTGGTGCGCGCCGTAGCCACGCTGATCGGCGCGCTGATGGCGTGGTAGCCCGGCGGCCGCCAACGCCGGCAGCACGCGTCGCCAGCTGTAGGCGGAGTTCCGGAAAGCCGTGCAGCAGCAACACGCCCGGCCGGCCCGGCGTCTCGAAGCCCGCCTCGAGCACGTGCATCGTCACGGCCGTTGACGCCAATCAACGACAGCGGCTGCGCACGCCGTGCGGCAAAACATCCGGGGTCAGTGGCTGCGCAGCTCCATCGTCGGGCGCTATTCTGGGGCAAGCCGATGACCTGGCAGGTAATCGACTCGCCGCAATCGCGTCGCCGAGAATTGTTCGCAACGAACTCCACACCGCGAGTCTCCACGATGCACACCGCCAGCACATTGCCGTTGCCACGCACCGATGCCGCGCTGCCTGTCACCTGGGCGATGCTCGGCACCGTTCGTCGTCACGTTCGACTTCTTCGCGATCAACGTTGCAGTGCCGACGTTGCGCGACGCGCTCGGCTGCCGACTCGGCACAGCTGCAGTGGGTGGTGGCCGCATTCGGCCTGATGTTCGGCTCGTGGTTGATCGCCGGTGCGCGCCTCGGTGATCGCCACGGTGCCGAGCGCGTGCTCGGTGTCGGCATGGGTTTGTTTGCGAGGCCAGCCCTGGCGGCCGCGGCGGCGTCCGGGCTGGTCTGGCTGATTGCCGCGCGCGCCGCTCAGGCGTGCCGCGGCGGCGTTGATCGCGCCGCAGGTGCTGGCGCTGGCCGGACGCATTGCCGATCCGGTGCGGCGGCAGCGCGCCTTCGTGGCTTACGGTGCGGCGCTCGGCCTCGGCGCGGCGCTCGGACCGCTGATCGGCTGCGCGATCCTCGAAGTGGACCCGCTGCCTGGGATGGCGTGCAGTGTTCGTGCCACAGGTGCTGCTCGCGGCGGCGGTGGGTGCCGTGCGCATGCAGCCGCTGGCGCGGCGCCCCGGCGCGGACCCGCGCATCGATCTGACCAGCGTCGTGCTGCTGGCCGCCAGCACGATGGCGCTGGTTGGTGCCGCTGATCAGAAGGCCGCCGCCTTGCAGTGGCCGGCGTGGTTGCTGGGGCTGCCGGTGCTGGCCGCGCGCGGGACTGGCGATCTTCTGGCGCCGCCAACGCCATCTCGCGTGGCACCACTCAGGCGCGCTGATCGAGCCCGCGGTGATGCAGCCGCGCTCGTTCGTCGCGCGCGCTGCCACGGTGTTAAGTGTTCTACGGCAGCAATGCGTCGTGCATCCTCATCGTCTCGCTGTGGCTGCGCGGCGTGTTCGAGCTGCGGCCGATCGCCGCGGCCGCGGTCTACCCGCGATGTCGATCGGCTTCATCGCCACCACGTTCGGCGCGCGCGTGAGCTTCGAGCGCTGGGGCGACGAGACGCTCGCCTTCGGTGCCTGGGCGCTCGCCGCCGGCCGGCTGCTGATCGCCGTGCAAATCGAGTTGAACGAGCCGTTGTGGGCCACTGCTGCCGGCGCTGCTGTTCACCGGCTGCGCCTTCGGGGTCGTGATGAGCCTGCTGGTGGCGCGCGCAGTGGGGACGGTGCCGCTGGCCAATGCCGGCATCGCCGGCGGCGTGGTGGGCAGCGTGCAGTGGCTGGGCAACGCGCTCGGCGTCGCGGTCATCGGCTCGGTTTACTTCCGTTCTCGCGCAGCGCTCGGCAGCGCACGCCGCGGTGGTGAGCCACGCCGTGCTGGCGCTGCTCGCGGTCGGTGTGGCGCTGCTGCTGCCGGGCTGGCGCAGCTCGACGACGGGAGATACTGCGCGATGAACATGCCGCTTCAAGCCAGGCAACGACACGACGCGGCCGAGTCTGCGGGTGGCCTGCTGCGCGACTGGCGCACGCGGCGGCGGCTATCGCAGCTCGACCTGGCGCTCGACACCGGCGTCTCGCCACGTCACCTGAGCTTCATCGAAACCGGGCGCTCGCGGCCGAGCCCGCAACTCACTCACCACGCTCGCCGAACGGCTGCAGATGCCGCTGCGCGAGCGCAATCGCCTGCTGCTGGCCGCCGGCTACGCACCACGCTATGCCGAGGGCCGGCTCGACGCCGCCGCGATGGAGCAGGTGCGCGGTGCGCTCGAGCGTCTGATCAGCGCGCACGATCCCTACCCGGCGTGGTGCTCGATCGCGCGTGGAACGTGCAGCTGGCCAACCGTGCGGCCCGGGCGCTGGCGGCGCTGCTGCCGCGCGCCCCTGCAAGGGCCACCATTGAACGTGATCCGCGCCGGACTGCACCCCGAAGGGTTTGCCAAGATCACCGTCAACTTCGACGACTGGGGCGGCCACTTGATCGACGTGTTGCAGCGCGAAGCCGCGCGCACGGCCGACCCGCGCGCTGCTGGCGCTCGAGCGCGAGGTGCACGACTATCCCAACGTCGACGCGCTGCGCTCGCGCCGCGACCCTGCCATGGTGCCGGTGCCGCGGTTGCTGGTGCCGTTCATCGTCGATCTGCCGATCGGCCGGGTGTCGCTGTTCACCACGCGCACGTTCTTCGGCTCGCCGCTGGATGTGACGCTCGAGGAGCTGTGCATCGAGATGTTCTATCCGGCCGACCTGGCCAGCGAATCGCTGCTGCGCGGCATGGTCAGCTCTGCTTGAACCACGCCGCGCGTGGGGCGCCAGGGCAGATTCTCCCGTCCGTCAGTCGATCTTTAGCCCGAGTGCTTTGACGACTGGTGTCCAGAGAGCGACGTCGGCTGCCAGGGATCGCCGAAATTCTTCGGGGTTCGAGTCGAGAGTGGGTTCAATGCCCGCGTCGATCAACATCCGCTGGTAGGCCGGTTCGGCGACCGCCGTCCGCGTCGCCTGCGCAATCTGTTCGACGATCTCATTCGGGGTCCCGGCCGGTGCGAGCAGCCCGATGGAGCCCTCTCACGATCATGCCGGGGAAGCCCTGTTCGGCCGCCGTCGCAAGCTCAGGCGCAGCGATGAGCCGCGTGGGACTCGTCACGGCAAGAACGCGCAGCTTGCCGGACCGATGGAATTCGAGCACCTGCCCGGTCACGCCTGGCGTACCCATTGGGACTTGTCCGCCGACTAGGTCTGTGATCAGCGGGCCGGTGCCCCGATAGGGTACCTGCGCGATGTCGGGCGCTCCGGCGAGCGATTTGAACAACTCGCCGGTCAGATGCTGGATCGAGCCGACGCCGGCGTGCCCGTAGGACAGCTTGCCGGGATTGGCTTTCGCATAAACGATCAACTCCTTTAGGGTCTGAACCGGCACCGAAGGATGCACGGCGATGCAGAGAACATTGGCGGCCACGCCCGCGATCGGAATCAAGATCTTTGACCGGATCGTAGAGCGGCTGGCTCTTGAGCAGCGGCCTCGTTGACGTGCGGCAGCGTCCCGCCGAGCAGGAGCGTGTAGCCGTCGGGCCGGGCGCGCGCGACGGCGGCGGCACCTAGCGAAGCGCCGCCGCCACCGACGTTGTCAACGACCACCGTGCCGAGCAGCGGCCTCATCTTGTCCGCCAACGGGCGTCCGACGGCGTCGAATGCACCACCTGGGGAAATGGAATCACGAGCCGGATCGGCCGCGTCGGATAGGCTTGCGCCCGCGCAACGCGGGAGACGACCGGCAGCGCGACAGCGCCTGCGGTCAGATGGAGAAAATGTCGACGGGAAGGTTTCATCGTGTGCTCCCTGCCCATGGCATCGCGCAGCGCTCACAGCGCGTGCGCCGCAACGCCTCGGAAAACAGCTCCGACGTCGCAAGCGCTCGCGCCAGAGCGACTGCGCACCGACGCGCGCCGCCAGAGTCCACCGCCACCGGCTGCAGCGGCCGTCCGGTCTGCTTGCGCCAGCACCTGCGTGCATGCAGCGCGCTCGAGGTAGTACAGGTCGTCGTACGCGTAGTCGACCCGCGCGCCGCACACCACCACGCCGTGGTTGCCGAGGAACACCACGTCGGCGCCGTGCATCGCGTGCGCGATGCGCTCGCCCTCCGACGCGTCGAGCGCGAGACCGTTGTAGTTTGCGTCGATCGCGATGCGGCCGTGAAAGCGCATCGCGTTCTGCGACAGCGTCGTGTCAAGCCGCGATCGACGGTGAGCGTCAGCGCGGTGGCAAACGGCATGTGGGTGTGCAGCACGCAGGCCTTTGCGCAGCGATGCGGTGCACCGCGGCGTGGATGAACATCGCGGTCGGCTCGACCTCGCGCTGGCCGGCCAGCTGCTCGCCGTGTGCGTCGACCAGCACGATGTCGTCTTCGCGCACCTCGCTCCACAGCAGGCCGCGCGGATTGAGCAGGAAGCGGCCCGAGCGATCGGGCAGCTCGACGCTGAAGTGGTTGCAGACGCCCTTCGCCGCAGGCCGTGGTGCGCGCGGCCGCGCGCAGCGCCAGGCCCAAGTCGGCGCGCAGGCGGCGCACCGCGTCGGACTGGTAGTCGGTGAGATGTCGGTTCTGCATGGGCCACAGTATCGCGCGCGGGCCCGTGTCGCGCGCCGCGCCTTCGTCGCTCAAGTGGCGACCAGGCTGACCTTGCTGGAGCGATGCAGCGCGAAGCTCGATCTGCACGATGCCCGCGGCCAGCCCGAGCGCGACGCCGACGTGCACCGCCATCGTGTACGAGCCGCAGCGCGTCGTACAACACACCGCCGCCGAAGGCGCCGACGAAGCTGCCGATCTGGTGGCTGACGAAGGCCACGCCGCCGAGCATCGCCTGCCAGCGCAGGCCGAACATCATCGGCGATCCAGCCGGCGACCAGCGGGCCGACGCCGAGCCACAGGAAACCCATCAGCGCGGCGAACACCAGCGTGCCGCCCGGCGTGGGCGACGGCATGAAGTACCAGCCAGCAGCGCGAGCGAGCGCAGGAAGTAGATGCCACCCGAGCAGCACCAGCTTGTTCCAGCGCCCGCCGGCCCAGCCGAAGAACAGGCTGCCCAGCACGTTGGAAGCCGCCGATCACGCCGAGCGCCTGCGCGCTCAGCATCGGGTCCATGCCGCAGATCGCGCAGGTACGACGGCAGGTGCGTGGTCAGGAAGATCAGCTGCATGCCGCAGACGAAGTACGCCGGCGGCCAGGACCATGAACGGCGCGTGCTTCAGCGCCGCGCCGAGCGCCGCGCCGGCGCTCTGGTCGATGTCGCCGGGCGACGGCGGCAGCGGCACGCGGTCGACCTTGCCCGCGTACCACGCGGCCGGCAGCATCGCCAGCGCGATCAACGCGAAGCCGACCACGCCGGCGCGCCAGCCGTGCGCGCTGGTTCAGCGCCTGGCCGATCGGCGCCGACAGCAGCGCGCCGAGCGAGCCCGCGGCCGACACCGCACCGAGCACGGCGCTGCGCAGCGCCGCGCTGCACCGGGCGCGACGCGGCGGCCATCGCCAACGCCGGGCCGGTGCAGGCCATCGAGGCGCCGATCGCCAGGCCGGCACCGACGATGACGCCCAGCGTGCCGTGCGATGTGGCCAGCAAGACCAGGCCCGAGCAGAGTACAGCGCCGAGCCGCCGAGCATCAGCGGCCGGAAGCCCCAGCGCACCGCCAGCGCGCCGGCCAGCGGCTGCAGCACGCCCCACGCCAGGTTCTGCATCGCGATGGCCAGCGTGAAGTCGGACACCGAGATGCCGATGTCTTTGGTCAGCTCGGGCATGAACAAGCCCAGACTCTGGCGCAGGCCCATCTGCCAGGCTCAGCATCAACGAGGCGCCGATCAAGATCGGCAGGGCAGGCTTGAGGGCTTGCAGTCTCGACATGGAGTCTCTTCGGGTCACAGCGGGACCGACCCCAGCCGAATCAGTATCCCCTGCGTCACGCCGGGCCGGTGTCAGCCAACCCGACAATTGCCGTTGGCCCGCAGTGCTTGAAGCCGTCGCGCATGGCACCATCTGCTGGCGATGTTCGCCCTCTGGCTCAGTGCGCTGCTCGCGCACCATGTACATCGGCTGGCGCATCGCAACCGATCTGCCGGGGCCGCTGTGGGCGGGCTTGTTCATCGTGCTGCTGGTGGCCTCGGCGATCCTGATCCCGCTGGCGTTCTTCGGCCGCCGCTCGCGCAACCGCGCCACCGCCGATCGCGCGTCGTGGGCCGGCATGCTGGGCGCTCGGATTGTTCTCCACGCTGCTGGTGCTGACGCTGTTGCGCGACGTCGCGCTGCTGCTGGCATGGCCGTGTTCGGCATCGACGGGTTCGCCGCTTGGAGTGCCATCGCGGTGCCGCTGCTCGCTCTGGCGATCGTGGCGAATCGGTTTCGTCAACGCACGCGCGCCGCACGCGCAGTGCGCGAGGTCGAGGTGCCCGTCGATGGCTTGCCGGCCGCGCTGCACGGCTTCACGATCGCGCAGATCAGCGACATTCGACTGTCGGGCCGACGATCGGCGGCCCGTATGATGCGGCGCCATCGTCGATGCGGTGAACGCATTGAGCGCCGATGCTGAGGCCGTGACCGGCGATCTGGTCGATGGCCGCGTGCGCGACCTCGCCGCCCACGTGGCACCGCTGGCCGCGCTGCGCTCCCGGCACGGCACGTTTTTCGTCACTGGCAATCACGGAGTACTACAGCGGCGCTGCACGAGTGGATCGCCGAACTCAGGCGCCTGGGCGTGCAGGTGCTGCTCAACGAAGCACGTGGTGCTGCGGTCACGACGGCGCGCAGCTGGGTGATGGCCGGCGTGGCCGACTCGAGTGCACACCACTTCGACCCGCAGCACCGCAGCGACCCGCAACGGGCGATGCATGGAGCGCCAGCCGGCGCCGGTTGCGCGTGCTGCTGGCGCACCCAGCCGCGCAGCGCCGAAGCCGCCGCGCAACGCAGGCTTCGAGCGTGCAGTTGTCGGGCCATGACCGCACGGGCGGCCAGTACCTGGCTGTGGAATCTTTTCGTGCAACTGCAGCAGCCCTACACCGCGGCCTGCATCGCCTGAAGCAGCTGTGGATCTACACCAGCCGCGGCACCGGCTATTGGGGCCGCCGCTGGCTGGGCGCGCCTCGAGATCACGCGCGTCTGCGATTCGTCGGCGCTGCGTGAACTGCGGCGGCGCGTGCGTCATCAAGTGCCCGAAGGCAGTGGCTGCCCCTGACACATCGGCGGCACCCGGCCCGGCCGCATGTTGCGGGGCCACCCGAACACGTCCACTCGATGCGGCCCTTGCCGGTTTCCGACGGCGTGAAGACGGCAGTGCCGCGCGGCGTGGTGACCGTCAGCTCCATCTGATCGGCGTCGAGCGACAGCTCGCCGCCGCCGGGCAGGCACTCCGGGATGCCGGCCTCCTTCAGCGACTCGGGGCACACGCTCGCGGCGCAGGTAGGAACGCGCCCAATGCATCGCGCGCGCCTTGTGACTGCACCACCACCTGCGCGAGTTGCGCCTTGGCCGTCGAAGTCGCTGTAGGCCGGGATCGCGATCGCCGCCAGCCACGCCGACGAAGTAGACCAGCATCGGCGATCTGAAGCTGCCGCCCAGTCCGCCCGGCGTACGGAATGAAGCGCCGCCAGCACATAGGCCAGCTTGTGCCGCGCAGGCAGCGGCGTCGTCGCGATCGACCACGCGCCACACGCGCTTGGTCAACCATAGGTAGGCCGCGGTCAGCTCGTGAAAACGACATCCAGAAGCCCGACGTCTGCTTGGACCTGCTCGAGATAGGCCTTGACGTCGAGTTGTTGCCAGCGCTCGCCTCCGGCGGCAGCGCCGCACGCCCGCGCCGCGTTGTCGGGCGGACGAGCTGCAGAGCCGCGCCGTGACGATCGCAGGTGCGCTCGCGAGCTCCGCGAATACGCCGCCCCGACCGAGCGGCAGCCACAACACCGGCCAGCAGCAGGAAGTGCCACGTCAGGTGCTTCATGCGCAGGTGGCCGAGCTTCGTGGCCGAGATAGGCGCACGCCGTCGGGATGCTGCTTCATCGCACTCGACCACGTCGGACAGCAGGACCACGTACTGCGAGCGCGAGAACCTTGGTCGCAAACGCGTTGAGGCCGCCGTTGCCGTTCATCACGTAGGCTTGCGGGCGCTCCTTCATCTGCAGTTGCTCGCGAGCAGGCGACGAACTGGCGCATGCAGATCGGGGAACTGCGCCTCCGACAGCGCGACGCCATTGCCCTGATGTGCGCAATCAACGTCGACTGCACGAACAGATAGACGACGAACCCCAGCAGCAGCGCGCGACCAGCGCGATGCCGAAAGTGCCGATCACCAGCAACAGCCAGATCAGCAGGCCGATCAGCAGCGTGAACACCCTGAGCACGCGTTCGCGTGGGTAGACCAGGTCGTTCACGGCATCCTCCCGTTGTTGCGTGCCGCTTTTCGCGGCTCCGTGGCAGGCCGCATGGCGCCGCAGCGATGGTGCCACCGCAGCAGCGGCGTGTTGAAGCGGGTAAGCCCCCTGTCGGCCGTCGCCTGCGCTGCACTCGCAGGAAAAAAGGGCTGGCCCGGAGCCCAGCTCCCTGCCTGCCTGCACGCGCTGCGCGCGCGCCGAGCAGTTGCCTACTCTGTGCTCACCAGTCCTGGCCGTAGTAGGTGTGCACGCGGCGACCGTAGTCGGGCGTGTAGTCCGGCACGTCTGACTCCGGGATAGCGCGGCGCCTGTTCGAGCTTCTTCTTGTCCAGCGGAACCACGTAGCCTTCTCGTTGCGTGTCGTACTTCAGCATGTTCCACGGCAGCGGATAGCGGTCGGTGCCCATGCCCAGGAAGCCGCCGAACTCGAGAACCGCATAGCGGATCTGGCCGGACACCTTGTCGATCATCAGATCGTCGACCGAGCCGAGCTTGTCGCCGGCGGGGTTGAATACCTTCGTGCCTTCGACCTTGTCCGACGAAATGATGTCGGTGCTGGTGACGGTGGATGACTTCATTTGAATCTCCTGCAGGTGGTTTCAGAGTGACGCAAGCGACGATGTTCGAACCCTCGCGTCTCGCAACTCCTTTATCCGCTTCGTTGCTCCGCTCTGCGATCAGCGTGTGGAGCGCCTAGCTGTAGGACAACGCGCCGGAGGCCGGCCGCGCATCGCGATCCCTGTTGATCGCTTCGTGGTCGAAGCGCCTCGACGTCGACGCCAAAGCGGCGCGTCAGCCTGCCCTGGCCCAATGCTCAGTTCGACGTGCGCAACGACGCGCTCAGGTCGCCCATCGGCGCGAAGCCGTTGCTCTGCGAGCGCTTGGTCGCGCATCACCACGCCGGGCAGCGGCTCGAGGTTCCAGCGCCGCGTGATGAAGCGCAGGATCGAGGCCGTGTCGTAGGGCGTCTTGTCGACGAAGCCCTGCTTGGCCAGCGGCGACACGATGATCGCGGGCACGCGCGAGCCCGGCCCCCAGCGGTCGCCCTTGGGCACGCGGCGCGTGGTCGTAGAAGCCGCCGTTCTCGTCGTAGGCTGACGACGATCAGCATGCTTCGACCACTGCGGGCTCTTCTTCAGCCGCTCGATCACGTCGGCGATGTGCGCATCGCCGTCGGCCACGTTGGCGTAGCCGGCGTGCTGGTTCAGGTTGCCTTGCGGCTTGTAGAACGCCACCGCGCGGCAACTGGCCGGCGTCGGCATCGGCAAAGAACGCGCAGTCGAAGTCGAGCAGATGCATGCCGCGACGGTCTTGGTCACGCTGCGGAGTCGAAGTTCGGCGTAGTAGTTGAACGGCTGGTGGTGCGGCTGGAAAGTTCTCTTTGCCGCGATAGATGATGCTGCGCGCGGCCGGCGTGCCGCCGCTGGCTTGCGCCCAGCGCGCCGCCGTACCAGGCCCACGACACGCCCTTGGCGTCGAGCCGGTCGCCGATGGTGGCCATCTTCTGCGGCACCAGCGTGCTCGGGTCGACGGGTCCGCGTAGCGCGTGTCGCCATCGGCTGCCGGCGGATTGCCGCTCGGCTGGTAGGGTGGCTGCATCGTGTTGACGGTGAAGGCCGAGCCGTCGGCCTCCTTGGGCGCCAGCGCACCGTCTTGCTTGTAGCGCGGCGCTCCCGACAAGCACCGAAGCCGGCATGTTGGCTGCGGGTGTCAGGCGCACGAAGCGACCCTGCGAGTCGATCTCGATCTGCGCGGATCAGGCTCTTGCCAGACGAGGCATCGACGTTGGGCACCACCGGCGCGCAGGCGCAGATCAGGTACTGGTGATTCAGGTACGAGCCACCAAAGGCGCCCATGAAGAAGCTTGTCGGCCAGCGTACTGCTGGGCCAGCTTCCACAGCCGCATGTTGCTGCCGTCGTAGTAGCCCATCGCCAGGCCGCCGGCATCTGAATACGCAGCGAAGCGGTCGTTGCTGCCGTCGCCGATCTGCATGATGTTGTTGTAGAAGCGGTGCACCAGGTCGCGCGTGGTGATTTCCTGCGAGACGACGACGCCGCTGCCGTTCAGCCCGGCCGGGTCGTCGATGCGAAACGGCTTGTTGGGCATGCCGGCGCTTTGTGCCTGCGTCAGCGTCACCGGCTGGCCGTTGGCGGTGAGGCCGCCCCAGGCCGGCGGCAGCGTTGGCAGCACAGCGCCGTCGAAGTCTTTCTGTGGCACGTACGACCCGACCGCGCTCGGGTTCACGCCGGGATGCCGTTGGCGCCTGGGAACATGCCGTACAGCGTGTCGAAGCCGCGGTTCTCGGCGTAGATCACCACCACGGTGTCGATCGCGTTGACGGCGGCGGCGTTGCGGTCGCCCGCTGGCATGCCCGCGCAAGCCGCGAGCAATGTGGCGGTGCCGAGGGCGAGGGTTTTCTTCTTCAGCGCAACGTTGGTCATGAGGGGATCGTCGTGATCGGTCGGAAGCTGCGCAGCCTATCGTCGCGCGGGCGCGCCGACAAGCCGGTGATGCCACCATCGACCGGCGTCACGTTTGCGTCACCAACCCTGCTGCTGCCTGCACCTCGGTCGGGCCAATCCAGACCCGCACGCGCCCGGCTGATGCCGCCGGGGACGCAGTTCGTCGCGGCCTGCTTGCTGCCCGCGGCCCTTCGACGACAGTGCGGCGCGTCGCTTTGCGGAACCACTCACATGCTGTCGATCCGGCACCTCACCCATGTCTATCCCAACGGCACTCGCGCCCTCGACGACGTGACGCTCGACGATCCCGCGCGGCATGTTCGGCCTGCTCGGCCCCAACGGCGCCGGCAAGTCGTCGCTGATGCGCTGCCTGGCGACGCTGCAGATCCCGAGCGCCGGCGCGATCGCGCTTCGGCGACATCGACGTCCGCGCGCAGCCCGGCGCGCTGCGCGCGACGCTGGGCTACCTGCCGCAGGACTTCGGCGTCTATCCGCGGGTGTCGGCGCTGCGACATGCTCGACCACCTGGCGGTGCTCAAGGGCGTGGCGCGGCGCGGCGAACGGCGCGAGACGGTCGGACGCGCTGCTGCAGCAGGTCAACCTGTGGGACGTGCGCAAGAAGGCGATCGCCGGGTTCTCCGGCGGCATGCGCCAGCGCTTCGGCATCGCGCAGGCGCTGATCGGCAACCCGCAGCTGATCATCGTCGACGAGCCGACCGCGGGGCTCGACCCCGAGGAGCGCAACCGCTTCAACAACCTGCTGGCCGAGGTCGGCGAGAACGTGCGTCGTGATCCTGTCGACGCACATCGTCGACGACGTCACCGACCTGTGCTCGCGCATGGCGATCCTGGTGGCCGGGCGCATCGTCGCCGACGACACGCCCGCGGCGCTGATCGGCGCGCTCGCCGGCACGCGTGTGGCAGCCTCGAGGTCGACAAGTCGGAGCTGCCGGCGCTGCGCAAGCAGTTCGAGATCATCTCGACGCGGCTTGAGCGCGCGGGCGCACGCAGATCCACGTGCTGGCCGACGCGCGCGCCCGATCCGCGCTTCGAGCCGGTGGCCGGCCGGCCTGGAGGACGTCGTACTTCGCCACGCTGCAGCCGCGCAGCGGTGCGGCCGCCGCTGCCACGCCCGCGGCCGTCGCGGCGCTGAAGCGCGCCATGCTCGCGACACATCGCCGCCTTCGAATGGCGCTACCAGATCAAGAGCCCGGTGTTCTGGGTCGGCTGCCTGATCTTCTTTCTGCTCACGTTCGGCGCGGTCACCGTCCGACCAGATCCAGATCGGCAGCCGCGGCAACGTGCACCTCAACGCGCCGTTCGCGATCCTGCAGACGACTTCGATCATGAGCCTGTTCACGGGCTTCATCGTCGTCGCGATGGTGGCCGGCGTCGTGATCCGCGACGACGAAACCGGCTTCGCGCCGATCCTGCGCTCCACCCGCGTCGGAAAGTGGCGACTACCTCGTCGGCCGCTTCGCCGGCGCGGTGGCCGCCGCGCTGCTGGTGATGGCGGTGGTCCCGCTGGCCATCGGCGTGGGCGTGCTGATGCCGTGGCAGGACCCGGAGAAGATCGGGCCGTTTCACTTGTCGGACTACCTCGACAGCGCTGTTCGGCTTCGGCCTGCCGACGCTGCTGATCAGCGCGGCGGTGTACTTCGCGCTGGCCACCGCCACGCGCTCGCTGATGTGGACCTACATCGGCGCCACCGCGATGGTGGTGCTGTACATCGTGATGCGCGCGCTGCTGCGCGATGCGCGGTCTCGATGGCGTGACCTCGCTGCTCGACCCGTACGGACAATCGGCGATCGCGGTGGCCACACGCTACTGGACTGCTGCGGAGCGCAACACGCGGCTGCCTGAGCTGAGCGGCGTGGTGCTTGACCAACCGCCTGCTGTGGAGCGGCGTCGCCCTCGCGCTGTTCGTGTTGCACGGCCTGGCGTTTCCAGCTTTGCGCAGGGGCCGGGCAGCGCCGGTGCAGCCGCGCCGGCCGACGGCGAACCCCGGCCGCCGCGCCGGCGATGCCGCGGCCGCGTTGCCCGCGCCGCGCACCGACGCCGCGACGCGGCGCGCCCAGCTGTGGGCACTGGCCAAGTTCGACATGGCGTTCGTGTTCAGGAGTCCGGCGTTCTTCGTGCTGCTGCTGATCGGGCTCATCAACGCCGGCGCCGGTTGCTGGTTCGCGGGCGAGCTCTATGGCAGCGCCTTCGTACCCGGTGACGCGGCTGATGGTCGACGCGCTCAACGGTGCCTTCACGATCATGCCGATCCTGATCGCCATCTACTACGGCGGCGAGCTCGTCTGGCGCGACCGCGAGCGCCGCATGCACGAGATCGTCGACGCCACCGCGGCGCCCGACTGGGCGCACCTGGTGCCGAAGATCGCTCGCCATCACGCTGGTGCTGTTGGCCACCAACGTTGTGGCCGCGCGTCACCGCCGCCGCGTGCAGGCTGCTGAAGGGCTACACCGGCGTTCGACGCCGCCGCCTACGCTGCTGTGGTTCGTGCTGCCCACCACGGTCGGCCGCGCTGCTGATGGCGGTGCTGAGCGGTGTTCGTGCAGGTGCTGGTGCCGCAGAAGTTCATCGGCTGGGCGCTGATGCTGCTGCAGCTGGTGGCCTCGATCGCGCTGGCCTCGGCGCGGCTTCGAGCACAACCTCTACAACTACGCTGGCACGCCGCCGGTGCCGCTGTCGGACATGAACCGGCTCGGCCACTTCTGGATCGGCGCATGGCCTGGTTCCTGGCTCTACTGGAGCGCGTTCGCCGCCGATCCTGGCGGTGCTGGCGTACGCGCTGTGGCGGCGCGGCACGACGGTGGCGCTGCGCCCGCGGTTGGCGCAGCTGAGGCAGCGCCTGCGCGGCGCGCGCGCTCGCGCTGCTGGCGCTGGCCACGGTGGCGTGGATCGCACTGCGGCGCGTGGATCTACTACCAACACCAACGTGACTCAACCGCTACGTCACCGCACCGAAGCGCGAGCGCATCGCGGCCGAGGCCGAGAAGACGCTGCTGGCGTTCGAGAAGCTGCCGCCGCACCCGCGCATCACCGCGGTCAAGCTCGACGTGCAGCTGTATCCGCGCGAGACGCGCGCGCGGTGACCCGTGGCCGCTACACGATCGACAACCCGCGCCGGCGTGCCGATCACCGACGTGCACGTGCAATGGGGCGAGCGCACGACGCTCGATGCGTTCGAGCTTGCCCGGCGCGACGCTGAAGCAGGAGTGGCCGCTGTACCACTACCGCATCTACACGCTGGCCACGCCGCTGCAGCCGGGCGAGTCGCGCGAGCTCGCGTTTCGCACCACGCTCGAGGAGCGCGGCTTCAGCAACGGCGCGCCGCTGACGCGCGTGGTCGAGAACGGCAGCTTCATCGACAACTCCGAGATCGCGCCGGGTTTCGGTCCGCAGCGCGACGCGTTCCTGAAGGACCGCGCCAAGCGCCGCAAGCACGGCCTGCCGCCCGACCTGCGGCCGCCGAAGCTCGAGGACGACAGCGCACGCGCGTTCAGCGCCTTTCGCCACGACAGCGACTTCGTGCGACGCCGACATCACGGTGACCACCGATGCCGACCAGACGCCGATCGCGCCGGGACAGACGGTGAGCGACCAGGTCGCCGACGGCCGCCGCACGGTGCACTTCGTAGTCCGACGCGCCGATCGACAATTTCTATCTCGATCCAGTCGGCGCGCTATGCGGTCGAACGCGACGTCTGGCACGGGCCGCAGGGCGACGTGGCGCTGGCGGTGTACTTCCACCCCGGCGCATCGACGTACAACGTCGAGCGCATGCTGGAGGCGATGAAGCTGTCGCTGCAGCTGTTCAGCGAGCAGCTCTCAGCCCGTTCCAGTTCACGCCAGGCGCGCATCCTCGAGTTCCCGGCCTACGCCAACTTCGCGCAGAGCGTTCGCCAACACGATTCCCGTACCCGAGGCGATCGGCTTCATCGCGCACCCCAGCGACGCCCAGCAAGATCGACATGGTGACCTACGTCACCGCGCACGAGATCGGCCACCAGTGGTGGGGCCACCAGCTGGTGCCGAGCGACCAGCAAGGGGCGACGATGCTGATCGAGAGCTTCGCGCAGTACTCGGCGCTGCTGGTGATGGAGAAGATGTACGGCCGCGACCAGATCCGGCGCTTCCTGAAGTACGAGCTCGACCGCTACCTGCGCAGCCGCGGCGGCGAGGTGGTCGAGGAGCTGCCGCTCGCGCGCGTCGAGGACCAGCCTTACATCCACTACCAGAAGGGGCTCGCTGGCGATGTACTGGCTGAAAGAGGTGGTGGGCGAGGCGGTGGTCGACCGCGCGCTGGCCAAGTTGCTGCAGCAATACGCGTTCAAGGTGCGCGCCGTATCCGAACACGAACGACTTCCTCGCCATCCTGCGCGCCGAGGCCGGGCCCGCAGCACGACGCGCTGATCACCGACCTGTTCGAGAAAATCACGTTGCTCGACATGAAGACCACCGCCGCGACGACGCGCCAGCTGCCTGACGGCCGCCACGAACTGACGCTGCAGATCGAGGCGCACAAGCGATACGCCGATGGCAAGGGCCAGGAGACCGAGGCGCCGCTCGACGAAGAGATCGACATCGGCGCGTTCACGGTCGAACCGGGCAAGACCGGCTTCGACGGCCGAGTCGGTGCTGGCGTTGTCGCGACACCGCATCGTCAGCGGCCAGCAGACCGTCACGCTGACGCTCGACAAGCCGCCGGCGTGGGCCGGCGTCGACCCGTACAACAAGCGCATCGACCGCAACTCCGAAGACAACCTGAAGGCGGTGAGCGCGCAGCCGTGACGCGTTGGCGGCCACAACCCACCGCGACCCTGCGAGCCCGTGCGGCGTGCGGGTTGCTCGCGGCGCTGGCATGCGTCGTCGCCGCCTGCGCAGGCGCGCCGGCCCATCAAGGCGCAGCCTACGCGCCGCGGCCCGATGGCAAGCGCCTGGACGTGGCGGCGGTCACCGACCTCGGCCGCGCGCTGTTTTTCGAGCCATTGCTGTCGGCCTCGGGCCGCACCGCATGCGCCACTTGCCATGACCCGCAACATGCCTACGGCCCGCCCAACGGCCTGTCGGTGCAGCTGGCCGGCCGCGACGGCCGCACGCCCGGGCTGCGTGCGGCGCCGTCGCTTGCGCTACCTGAACACGCTGCCCGCGTTCACCGAGCACCACTTCGACAACGACGGCAACGACAGCATCGATGCCGGCCCCACCGGCGGCCAGACGTGGGATGGCCGCGCCGGCTCCGCGCGCGACCAGGCACGCGCTGCCGCTGCTGTCGAGCGCCGAGATGGCCAACGCCACGCCGGCCGAGGTGGTGATGCGGCTACGCCAAGGCGCGCTGGCCCCGCGTTTTCGCGAGGTGTTCGGCGCCGCGGTATTCGACAACGACGACGCTGCGTTTCAATCGCTGCTGTTTGCGCTCGAAGTCTTCCAGCAGTCGCCGCGCGACTTCTATCCGTTCAGCAGCCGTTACGACGAGGTGCTGCGCGGCCGCGCTCGGCTGAGTGAGACCGAGGCGCGCGGCCTGGCGCTGTTCAACGACCCTGCCAAGGGCAACTGCGCGTCCTGCCATCTGAGCGCGCCCACACCCGACGGCGCGCTGCCGCTGTTCACCGACTTCGGCTTGATCGCGATCGGCGTGCCGCGCAACCGCGCGCTGCCGGTCAACGCCGACCCCGGAGTTCTTCGACCTCGGCTTGTGCGGGCCGCTGCGCACCGACCTGCGCGATCACGCTGGAGTATTGCGGGCGCTTTCGCACGCCGGGGTTGCGCAACGTGGCGCTGCGCCGCAGCTTCTTTCACAACGGCGCGCAGCACACGCTGCAAGACGTGCTGCGCTTCTACGCACGGCGCGACACCCATCCGCAGGAGTTCTATCCGCGCGCGGCCGACGGCAGCATCGACAAGTTCGACGACCTGCCGGCGCGTTACCACGGCAACGTCAACGTCGAGCCGCCGTTCGATCGCAAACCCGGTGACGCCGCGTTGCTGAGCGACGACGAGATCGCCGACATCATCGCGTTCCTGAACACCCTCACCGACGCCGACCTCGCGCCACCGTAAGGCGTCCCTTAAGGCGCCCAACGCGCTTATCATCCGGCGATGTTCACGCGCGGGCGCACGAGCCAGCATCCGTCGAGGTCGAGCCGCCGCTTCGCCTGGGTGCTGGCGCTGGCCTTGTTGCTGCCGTTCGCGCAGGCGCTGGCCTGGGTGCACACGCTCAGCCACGGCACGCAGCGCGAGCACGCAGCCGCCAGCCAATTCGACACGCCTTGCGCGCTGTGCCTGAGCGCCGCGCCGCTGCACGGCGGCGCCTTGCCGAGCACGCAGCCGGCCGCGCTGGAGCCACCGCTCGCCCAAGCCTGCGCCCCGGGCCGACGTCCACGCGGCGCCTCGGCACACCGCCACCCTCGCCTACCGCAGCCGCGCGCCGCCGCCCGCCTTGACCTGACCGCCAACGTCGCAACGCGCCTTCGTGGCGTGTTGCCTGTCGTTCGACGTCCAGGCAAGGAGCACCGGCCATGCGCCATAGTGGTTCCAGCGAGCGTGCTGCTCGCGCTCTCGCTCTCTTGGCGCCCCTGAGGCGCAGGCCGCCACGACGGCCGAAGATCATCGCCGCGCTGCGCGCCGAAATCAACGCGCTGCGCGAATCGTATGAAGCCAAGTTGCAGGCGTTGGACGCGCGGCTGCGCGCAGCGGAGGCTGCGGCATCGGCGCCCGCTTCGAGCACGGCCGCCGCGCAAGCCCGCCGCGCCAGCGCCTGCGGCATCAGCGGCGAGCGAACCCGCGGCGCCGCCAACGGCCGCACCGATGGCACCGGTGGCGGCAAGCCCGGCCGCCGCGGGCGGCAGGAGGCAACGCGTTCAACCCGGCGATCGTCGCTGATCCTCGTCGGGCACGGCGACCCACACGTCGCTCGACCCCGCGCGCTACGCGATCACCGGCTTCGCGGTGCCGCCCGACGTCGCAGATCGGCCCCGGCACGCGCGGCTTCAGCCTCGGCGAAACCGAGCTGGCGATGTCGGCCAGCATCGACCCGTGGTGGCGCGGCGCCGTCAACATCGCGCTGGAGCCCGACAACTCGGTGTCGGTGGAAGAAGCGTTCGTGCAGACCACCGCGCTCGGCAACGGCCTCACGGTGAAGGCCGGGCGCTTTCTGTCGGACATCGGCTACCTGAACTCGCAGCACGCGCACACCTGGGACTTCATCGATGCGCCGCTGGCGTATCAGGCGATGCTCGGCGGCCAGTTCGCCGACGATGGCCTGCAGCTGCGCTGGCTGGCACCGACCGATCAGTTCATCGAGCTCGGCATCGAAGTCGGCCGCGGGCGCAGCTTCCCGGCACCGACACTTCGCGCAACGGCGTCGGCGCCGCGACGATCGCACTGCACACCGGCGGCGACATCGGCGACAGCCACAGCTGGCGCGCCGGCGTGTCGTATCTCGAGCGCCAAGGCCAGCGAACAGGCGCTGACGCAGCTCGATGCCAACGACTTTGTCGTCGACAGCCTGTTCAATGGCCGCAGCAACGTCACGATCCTCGACGCGGTGTGGAAGTGGGCGCCCGACGGCAACGCCACGCGCACCAACTTCAAGCTGCAAGGCGAATGGCTGCGCAGTTCGCGCAGCGGCACGCTGGCCTACGACACCGCGGGCGCCAACCTGCTCGGCGACTATGCGCAGGTGTCCACGGGCTGGTACCTGCAGGCGGTCTATCAATTCATGCCGCGCTGGCGTGTCGGCCTGCGCACCGAGCAGCTCGATGGCGGAGCGGTCTCGTATGTCGGCCTCACGCTGTTCGACGCCAACGGTTACCAGCCGCGCAAGAACACGCTGATGGTGGATTTCAGCGCCAGCGAGTTCTCACGCCTGCGCCTGCAGTACGCGCGCGACCAGGCTCGCATGGGCTTCACCGACAACCAGTGGCAGCTGCAGTACCAGATGAGCCTGGGTGCGCACGGTGCCCACAGCTTCTGACTTTCTCGGCAATACGCTTCGAGGTGTTCATATGAAAAACCACAATCTGTTTGCGACCTTGCTGATTGCGGCGTCGGGCTGGCTCGCCGCGCCCGCGCACGCGGCGCTGCGCGTGCTCGCCTGCGAGCCCGAGTGGGGCGCGCTCGTGCAGGAGCTCGGCGGCGCGCTGGTCGAGGTGTCGGTGGCCACCACCGCGCTGCAGGATCCGCATCAGATCCAGGCCAAGCCGAGCCTGATCGCCAAGGCGCGCAATGCCGACCTGCTGGTGTGCACCGGTGCCGAGCTCGAGGTCGGCTGGCTGCCGGTGCTGCTGCAGCAATCGGGCAACGCCAAGATCCAGCCCGGACAGCCCGGCAATTTCGCGGCAGCGGACTTCGTGCGCAAGCTCGACGTGCCGACGCAGGTCGACCGCTCGCAAGGTGACGTGCACGCCGCCGGCAACCCGCACATCCAGACCGACCCGCGCAACATCGCCCTGGTGGCCACCGCGCTGACAGAGCGCTTGCAGCAGCTCGACGCCGAGCAACGCCAGCGCGTACGCCGATCGCGCGAGACGGATTTTCAGCAACGCTGGCAGCAGGCGATGGCGCGCTGGACGCGCCAAGGCCGCAGCGGCTGAAGGGCATGGCCGTGGTGTCGCAGCACAAGGCGTTTCACTACCTGTACGACTGGCTCGGCATGAAGGAGGTCGCCGTGCTCGAGCCCAAGCCCGGAGTCGAGCCCTCGGTCTCGCACCTGCAGCAGGTGCTGGCCTCGCTGAAGACGCAGCCCGCGCGCATGGTGATCTACGCCGCGTACCAGGATGGGCGCCCGTCGGATTGGCTGCAGAGGAACTCCGGCATCGCGACGGTGCGGCTGCCGTTCACGGTGGGCGGCAGCGACGGTGCGAAGGATCTCTTCGGCTTGTTCGACGACACCATCGATCGTTTGACCACTGCTACCGGGACAGCGAAATGAACTGGCACGCGCTCGACTGGAGCATCCTCGGCCTGCCGCTCGTCGCCGGGCTGCTGGTGCTGGCCACGCACGTGCCGCTGGGCGCGCAGGTGCTCGACCGCGGCATCGTGTTCATCGACCTGGCGGTTGCACAGATGGCGGGGTTGGGCGTGATCGTCGCCGACGCATTGGGATTTCCCGACCGCGGCGTGGCGATGCAGGCCGCCGCCGTGACCGCGGCGCTCGGTGGCGCCGCGCTGCTGGCGTGGACCGAGCGCCGCGCTGCGCAGCAGCAAGAGGCGCTGATCGGCGTGTCGTTCGTGCTCGCCGCGTGTGCAGGCATTCTGGTGCTGGCCGGCAACCCGCACGGCGGCGAGCACCTGAAGGACTTGCTGGTCGGCCAGATCCTGTGGGTCGACGGCGCGCAACTGGGCTGGTTGGCGCTGGTGTCGGCGCTGGTGCTGGTGGGGCTGCGCGCGGGCGTTACGCAACGCTTCGGTCGCTTTGGCTTTTATGGCCTCTTCGCGCTGGCCGTCACCGCGTCGGTGCAGCTGGTCGGTGTGTACCTGGTGTTCTCGAGCCTGATCATTCCGGCGCTGGCGACACGTTCGTTCGCCGTCAGGCGACGCCCGCTGGCTGGCTATGCGCTCGGCGCCGCCGGCTTCGCGCTGGGCCTGGTGTTGTCGGCGCTGTTCGATCTGCCGTCGGGTGCGGTGATCGCCTGGGCACTGGCCGGCTGTGGTTTTCTCGCGGCAGCGTTGCACGGCCGGCGCGCGGAACGCTGATCCGGCGCTATGGTGGTTGCGTCTGCACCGCGAAAGAGCAGTTCCCGCATGACCACCACGATCCCCGAAGCGCTGTCGCACACCGCCATCGAAGCTCACCGCGCAGCGCATCGCGCCGCATGTGCGTCGCACCCCGCTGTTGCAGGTGGACGGTGCCGACTTCGGCCTGCCCGACGTGCAGCTCGTGTTCAAGCTGGAGTATCTGCAGCACGCGGGCTCGTTCAAGGCGCGCGGCGCGTTCAACCATCTGCTGACGCGCGCCGTGCCGCGCGTCGGCGTGGTGGCGGCCTCGGGCGGCAACCATGGCGCGGCGGTGGCGCTACGCGGCGCGTCAGCTGCGGGTGCCGGCGACGATCTTCGTGCCCAAGGTTGCGAGCGCAACCAAGATCGAGCAGATCCGCGCCTATGGCGCCACGCTGAAGATCGTCGGCGAGCGCTATGCCGATGCGTTGGCGGCCAGCGAGGCGTTCGTGCAGGTCAGCGGCGCGTTGCCGATCCACGCCTACGACCAGATCGAGACGCTGCAAGGCCAGGCCACGGTGGGCCTGGAGTTCGAGCGTGATGCATCTCGCGGTGGATCTGCTGCTGGTGTCGGTGGGCGGCGGCGGCTTGATCGGTGGCATCGCCGCGTGGACGCAAGGCCGCATGCGCGTGATCGGCGTCGAGCCCGAACTGGCGCCGACGCTGACGCGTGCGCTCGCGGCCGGCGAGCCGGTCGACGCGCCGGCCGAGCGGCATCGCAGCCGATTCGCTGGCGCCGCGGCGCATCGGCACGCTGGCGTTCGAGATCGCCAGGCACCATGTCGAACGCACGGTGCTGGTCAGCGACGACGCGATCCGCTGACGCGCAACGCGCGCTGTGGCGCGTCCTGCGCATCGTCGTCGAGCCCGGCGGCGCCGCAGCGATGGCGGCACTGCTCAGCGGCGTGGTGCAGCCCGAGCGCGGCCAGACGGTGGGCGTGCTGCTGTGCGGCGCCAACACCACCGCCGTGTCGTTCGACTAACTCCTTACGCGGCTTGCACTCGCGCGAGTTGCCGGCCTCGCGCAGGTACGCAATCAGGTCGGCTCGTTCGGCGGCATCGGACACGCCGTCGTAGGTCATCGCGGTGCCGGGCACCATCTTCAATGGGCTGGCGAGAAAACGATCCAGCGTCTGCGCGTTCCACACGATGTGCGCCTGCTTCATCGCTGCCGAGTACTCGAAGTTCGGCAGGCTGCCCGACATGCGGCCGAACAGGCCGCAATGCTTGGGGCCGACGCGGTTTTGCGCCAGCGCGTGGCACGCGGCGCAGCGCGCATAGACCGCTTCGCCGCGCACGGCGCTCGCCGGCGCTGCTTGTGCCCAGGTGCAGGCGGCCGCCGCGAGCAGCAACAGCGCGCCGCGCAACGCAACCGACTTGCGCGCCACGCGATGCGCCGGCGCATCACGCCACGAAGGCCGACGGCACTGGCGCTTCGCCGATCGCCTGGCGCAGCACGGCCCAGTGCATCGCCTCGTCGCCGAGGATGCTCGCGGCTGCCTTCGACAGATCGCGGTTGGCGAACAGCGGCACCGCGCCGAGGTACGCGCTGACGGCGCCTTGCTCGAGCTTGGCGGCGAAGCGCAACACATCGGCCTGCGACTTCAGCGATGCCACCGGAAAGTCGTAGGCCGTCTTGGCGGCCGCCGGCTTGCCACCGAGCTTTTCGACCGTCTTGGCCAGCAACTCCGCGTGTTCCTTGTGATGGCCCTGGAACGTCAATGCCAGGTCGAGCGCGGGCTTTTGCAGCAGGTTGCTCTGCGCGCCCACCTGATAGGCGGCGATCGGCCTCGAGCTCGGCGCCGAGCGCGGTGTTGAGGATCTGCACGTCCTTGGGGTCGGCCGCGCCGGCTGCTGCGGCGAGCGTGTGGTTGCCGGCCAGCAGCGCGACCGCGGGGCCCGACAGCACGAGGCCCGAACGACCGAGAAAGTGGCGGCGCGCCAGCGCCAGCGTGGGAGTGTCGAAGAACGACATGATGGCTGCTCCTGCGAGTTGTAGTGACAGCCATCAGATGGCACGCCGCTGCTGCGGCGTTCCCGCCGCCGCGCCGCGTGCGCCGACGTCAAGCGAATTAGCCTTTGGCGTCGCTGCATCGAGAGTCCCGCGCTTTGCAGCACGCGCGCCACGATGCGATCGCAGCGTTCGCCGTCGAACGCGAAGGCATCTGCCGTTGCCACGTCGATGTCGCGCGACAGTCCTCTCGCGCAACAGACCGCGGGCGCGAAACAATCGCGTGCGCACCGTGGCCTCGGGCAGATCGAGCGCGGTGGCGACGTCCTCGACGCTCATCTCCTCGATGGCGCGCAAGATGAACACGCTGCGAAACGCATCGGGCAGGCGGTCGATGCAAGCCTCCATCAGACGGCGCAATTCGCCGCGCATCGCCACCCGATCGGGCTGCATATCGGGGTCGTCCTCCATCCGATCCTCCATCGGGTCGTGATCCTGTTCGGGTGTGGTGTTGTCGAGTCGGGATCACTTGCGCGCCGCGGCCGCGGCGCAAGCGCCCCAGCGACTCGTTGATCACGATGCGAGCCAGCCAGGTCGACAGTTTGGCCTCGAGCGAAAGCTGTCGATCGCGCGCCAGGCGCGCAGGTAGGCTTCCTGCAACGCGTCTTCGGCCTCGACGTCGCTCTTCAAGATGCTGCGCGCGGTGCGAAACAGCAGCCGGTTGTGGCGCCGCATGATGGTGGCGAAGGCCGGCCCGTCGCCGGCGGCGGCGCGCGCGGCGAGATCGTGGTCGGCCAGCGAACTCGGTCTGGCGCAGCTCGCGCCGGGATTCAGCTTTGGGCATGGGCACCTCCGCCCATTGGATGCAGCCACCGGCCGCCGCGTTCCCGGCCTCATCGCGAGGTTGCCGAGCCCGCCGTGACGCGTTCGCGCCAGACGTTGGGCGACAGCCCGGCGTGCTTCTTGAAGGCGCGGCTGAACGCTGCCTCGGAGGCGTAGCCCACGGCGTCGGCCACGCGCGCACCTTATCACCCGGATAAGAGAGCAGCCGAGTGGCCAGTTGCATGCGCCAGCCCGCGAGGTAGTGCATCGGGGGCTGCCCACCAGCTGCGCAAAATGCTCGGCCAGCGTGCTGCGTGACGCGCCGGTGCCTTCGCCGAGCGTGTCCAGGGTCCACGGCTTCGCGGGCTGGGCATGCATGCGCGCCAGCACGCGCGAGGTCAGCGGGTCGCGCAACGCCGCCAGCCAGCCGGGCTGTGCGGCTGGCGCGCCGGCCAGATGCCGGCGCACCACCTCGACGAACATCAGCTCGCTCAAGCGCAGCAGCACGTCGCGCCCGCCGGCGCCGGGGCTCGCGCAATTCGGCCAACGCATAGGCCATCAAGTGCGACAGCCGGTCGCCAGCGTTGCGTGATGTGCTGCGCGTGGATCCACACGCGGCAGTGCCCACAGGATCGGATTGAATGGCCGCGCGTCGCAACCGAGAAAGCCGCAGATGAAGGTGGTGCGTTGCGTGCCGGTGCCGCCCCTCGGTCACCAGCGACGGCAGCTCGCCGGCCGCCATGCCTGCGGAAGAACGCCACGGCGTCGGCGTCGCTGTAGCTCGGCGCGGACGTCGGGCAACGAGGCCAGCGCGTAGGCGTCGCCGTCGCAGCGGCACGATCAGCACATCGCCCGCCGACAGCGAGCTGCAGCGGCTCGCCGTCGAGGCCGCCCCAGCACTGCCCTGCACGACGATGTGATACGACACACAGCGCTGCGCATACGGCATCACGTGCTGCGCGAAAGACCGTAGTCTCGGGCGCGTGCGATCGCCAGGGCGCACTGGCTTCCACCAGGAACAGCATCGCCCCGCTGAGGCGGATCGTGCGCAGTACGTCCGACAGCACGTCGGAGGCGTGCGACGGCTCAATCCGGCGCTCGCAGCGCAGCGCGTTCGTCTGGACGATCGGGCAAGCGAATTCGGTTCTTCGGTCATGGCCACGCGGCGCCGCAGCGCGGATCCTATGTTCGCCGCATCCAGGGAGTCCAGCCATGACTGCGATCGCCCCCAGCAAGCACCCGGCCACCGGCCGAGGTGCACGAAGCCGAGTTCGTGCCGGCGCTGTTCCAGCCGTTCAGCACCGTGGTGGCCGATGCCGCCGGGATCACTGCCGGTCAACGGGTGCTAGACGTGGCCTGCGGCACCGGCGTGCTGGCGCGCACCGTGGCCGCACGCGTCGGCGCGTCGGGTGCCGTGATCGGCCTCGATGCCAACCCCGAGATGCTCGCCGTCGCGGCGGCTAGACGAACGCGTCGAGTGGATTCACGGCCGCGCCGAGGCCTTACCGCTGCCCGATGCGAGCGTCGATGCCGTCATCAGCCAGTTCGGCCTGATGTTCTTCGACGACCGCGTGGCGGCGCTGCGCGAAATGCAGCGCGTGCTGCGGCCCAGCGGCTACCTCGCGGTGGCGGTGTGCGATGCGGTCGAGCGCTCACCGGGCTATGGCGCGCTGGCTGGCTTGCTGCAGTCGCTGTTCGGCGACCGCTTGGCCGCTGCGTTTCGTGCGCCGTTCGCGATCGGCGATGCAAAGCTGCTCGCAGGTCTGGCCCAACAGGCTGGGCTCCAGCGCGCCGAGGTGCTGAGCCGCTCGGCCACCGTGCGTTTTGCGTCGATCGACGCGCTTGGTGTCGACCGAGCGCGCCTGCATCTGGACGCTCGGCGGCCTGCTCGACGATGCGCAGTTCGAGCGCCTGTTGCGCGAAAGCCAGGCGTGCGCTGGCACCTTTCGTGCAGCGCGACGGCAGCGTGGCGTTCGAGATGCCGGCGCTGGTCATCGCCGCGCACAAAGGCTGACAGCACTGACGAAGCGTTTATCCGTGATCACCAGCGGTGCTCAGCGCTCGAGGCGCAGGATGCGCCCATTGCTGCTGTCGGTCACCACGTAAAGCCAGCCGTCTGGGCCCTTGCCGCACATCGCGGATGCGTTCCTTCAAGCTTTCCAGCAGGCGTTCCTCGCCGACCACTCTGGCGGCCGTCGATCGTCAGGCGCACCAGCGCCTCGGCGCGCAGTGCACCGATAAACAGGCTGCCCTTCCAGTCGGGGTAGCGGTCGCTGGTGAGGAACGCCATGCCGCTGGGCGCGATCAGAGGTCGGCACCCAGTATTTAAGCGGCTGCTCGAAGCCGGGCTTGGGGCCTTCCTCGCCGATGCGCGTGCCGGTCACGTAGTTGCGGCCGAACGGTGATCAGCGGCCAGCCATAGTTGCGGCCGGCCTCGACTGATGTTGATCTCGTCGCCGCCTTGCGGGCCGTGCTCGCTCTCCCACAGCTCGCCTGTGGCCGGATGGATCGCGGCACCCTGCACGTTGCGGTGGCCCAGGCTCCAGATCTCGGGCAGCGCACCGGCGCGGCCGACGAATGGGTTGTCGGTCGGCACGCGCGCCGTCAGGGCTCGATGCGAACGATCTTGCCGAGGTGGTTGTCGAGTGTCTGTGCATCTTCCTTGCGCGAGAAAGCGCTCGCCGAGAGCGTGACGAACAGGCGCCCGTCGCGCGCGAACACCAGCCGGCCGCCGCAGTGCGCGCTGCTCGACACTTTGGGTCGCTGGACAAAAATCGTGCGCACGTCGGTCAACGCATTGCCCGCGAGCTTGCCGCGCGCCACCGCGGTGCTGTTGCCGCTGTCGGGCTGCAGCTGGCCGGTTCGGCGTAGCTGAAATAAGACGATGCCGTTGTCGGCAAAGCGCGGGTCGATCGCCACGTCGAGCAAGCCACACTGGCCACCGACCGAGATGGCAGGCAGACCGGTGATCGGTGCGCCGGAGGCTGCCGTCTTTGTCGACCACACGCAGGCGCCCCGGCACGCTCGGTGACCAGCATGCGGCCGTCGGGCAGGAAAGGCCAGCGACCACGGGTTGACGAGGCCCTGCGCCACGGCGACTGGCTTCAGTGCGTCGGCTGACCACGGCTGGCCGGCGACGGCATCAGCAACGCACCACCAGACCACGAACGATGCCGAGCAACGAGCGCATGCCGCGATCTTGCCCAAAATCCGCGCCTCGTGACGCGCCGGGGAGTCAGCAGACGCTTGCGGATGTGCTTTGCGCGAGCAATCCGTCGTGCCGGCCCGCAGGGGCTCAGAGCACCTGGCAGGTCTCGTCGTCGATCAGGTGCATGCGCGTCATGTCGGCGAGCAGCGAGGCTCGCGCCCCCGCCCGTGCGCCCGACGACGGATTGACGCGACCACAGACGGCGACCCGTTCATCGTGAAGTAGACCAGCGTCTCCATCCCCATCGGCTCGATGACGTCGAGGACGACGTCGAACGCATGTTGCCCGGGTTCGACGTGGCACCGCGATTCGGTGAAGTGCTCCGGGCGCAGGCCCCACAGCAAACGGCTCTTCTGCAGATGCGTGCCGATAACGCTTGGCCGCAGTATCGGGCACCGGCAGCGTGACGGCGTCGGTCAGCCGTCACCGAGCAGCGTGCCGGCCGACTCCTCGAGCCGGCACGGGATCATGTTCATCGCCGGCGAGCCGATGAACCCGGCCACGAATCGCGTCGCCGGCGCGTGGTAGCAGCTCGTTGGGCGCACCGACCTGCTCGATCTGGCCGCCGTTCATCACCACCACGCGGTCGGCGAGCGTCATCGCCTCGACCTGGTCGTGGGTGACGTAGACGGTCGTGGTGCGCACCTTCTGGTGCACGCTCTTGATCTCGGTGCGCATCTGCACGCGCAGCTTGGCGTCGAGGTTCGATAGCGGCTCGTCGAACAGGAACACCTTCGGGTTGCGCACGATCGCGCGGCCCATCGCGACCGCGCTGGCGCTGGCCGCCGGACAGCTGGCTGCGGCTTGCGGCTCGAGCAGCTCGGTGATGTCGAGGATGCGCGCTGCCTCCTGCACGCGCTGCGTCGATCTCGGCCTTCGGATATGCGCTTGAGCCGCAGCCCGAACGACATGTTCTGCGTACACCGTCATGTGCGGGTAGAGCGCGTAGTTCTGGAACACCATCGCCATGTCGCGGTCCTTCGGCGGCACGTCGTTGACGACCGTGCCGCCGATCGAGCGATCTCGCCGTCGGTGATCTCCTCGAGCCCGGCGATCATCCGCAGCGTCGTCGACTTGCCGCAGCCCGACGGGCCGACCAGCACGACGAACTCCTTGTCGGCGATGTCGAGGTCGATGCCGCGCACGGCCTCGATGTCGTCGTAGCGCTTGACCACCTTGCGCAGCGTGACTTGTGCCATGCCCGGTCAGCCCTCTCGGTGGCGCCGGCCGTGAGCCCGGCGATGTAGTAGTCCATCAGGAAGGCGTAGATGATCAGCGGCGGCGCGCAGCGCCGAGCAGCGCGCCGGTCATGATCTGACCCCAGTTGAACACGTCGCCCTTGATCAGCGTGGTGATGATGCCGACCGGCAGCACGAGCTGGTCGGCCGAGGTGGTGAAGGCCAGCGGATAGAGGAACTGCGCCCAGCTGCACCGTGAAGGCGAAGATGGTCGCGGCGATGAGCCCGGGCAGCGCCACCGGGAATGAACACGCGGTCAGCGATCTGCCGGTAGTTCGCGCCGTCCATCAGCGCCGCCTCGTCGAGCTCCTTCGGGATCGAGGCGAAGTAGCCGATCATGATCCAGGTGCAGAACGGCACCGTCAGCGTCGGATAGAGCAGATCAGCAGCACCCACCACGTGTTGATCAGCTGGATGTCCGGTCACTCGTTGACCACGCGCGAACATCTTGAACAGCGGGATGAACAGCAGCGTGTCCGGGAATGAGGTAGGTGAGGAAGACGCCGGTGCGCGAGCGTCGCCGAGCCCCAGAACTTCATGCGCGCACAGCGCGAAGGCGGCGCGGCATGCTGATCATCATCGTGATGGTCACGACGACGACCGAGACCAGCGCCGAGTTGCGGAAGAACGTGAGGTACTGATTCGAGGTCAGCAGCTCGACGTAGTTGCCGAGCGTCGGGTTGATACACCCACCACGGATTGGTCGCCGCCGAGATCTCCGCGCTGGTCTTCAGCGAGCGTGATCAGCATGTAGACCGGCGGCATCAGGAAGAAGATCGCGAACAGCACCAGGAAGAAATACGACCAGCGCAGCGCCCAGCGCCGGTCGCGGCTCATGCTGCCGTATCGCGCGCCGGCGCGCGCGGCGCGTCGGTCGTAGCAACGCTGCGGTCGTGTACATTATGCCTCGTTCCCCGGCGGTGGATGTCGCGCAGGATGAAGATCGCCGCGACGGCGAGGATCGGCACCATGAACAGCGACACGCTCGCGCCGAGCGGAATGTCGCCGCCCTGGATGCCGAGCCAGAACGCCCAGGTGGCGAACACGTGGGTCTGGTCGATCGGCCCGCCGGCGGTCAGGATGCGCACGATGTCGAAATTCGCGAAGGTCGACGATCAGCGAGAACAGCGCGGTGATCGCGATGATGTTGCGCATCATCGGCAGCGTCACGTACCAGATGCGCTGCCACCAGTTGGCGCCGTCGATCGCGGCTGCCTCGTAGAGCTGCTCGGGCACCGACTTCAGCGCCGCCAGATACATGATCATGAAGAACGGCGCGCCGACCCAGACATTCACCAGGATCACCGAGAAGCGCGCCCAGTAGGCGTCGCCGAGCCACGGCGACCGGCGTCGATGCCCGAGGTGCACCAGGATCCAGTTGAACGCGCTGTAGGACGGATCGAACAGCCACAGCCAGGCGAGCGTGCTCATCGCCGGCGGGATGACCCAGGGCACCAGCAGCATGCCGCGCCACTTGCGCTGGCCCTTGTTCGGAATCGTTGTGCACGAAGTGTGCGACGACGAAACCGATCCAGCGCTTTGAAGATGACCGCAGTGACCGCGAAGATGACCAGGACTGCTGCACCACCATCCAGAAGGTCTCGCGCTTGAACAGGAAGGCGAAATTGCCGAAGACCGACGAAAGCGCTCCATCGACTTGTTCAGCGTCGCGAGGTGAATGGCATAGAGCGTCGGATAGACGACGAGCGCGCGAGGAGGATCAGGATCAGCGGCGAGTGCCATCGCGAAGGCGATCGTCTGACTTGCGCTGCATCAACGTGCGCACGCCGTTGCCGCCTGCGAAGATCGGCCATCGCACCGCTGGACACCGCCTGCGTCGGCCATACCGTACCTACCCGTCATGCTTCGATCAATCGACGGACGCCGCATGCCGCGGCGCCCGTCTCGTTACCTGTTGCGGGACACCGACCGCGACTCCGAGCCTCGATCGGCCCCGATCACGTCGCGCATGAAGCCTTCGACCTCGCTCTCGGCCCACGCCAGCGTCTTCTCCATCGCGCTCGCCCTGCATGTGGCGCACGGCCATCTTGGTCATCGATCGCCTGCGTGTAGATCTGCACGGCGATCTTCGGCGGCGCCGGAGCGCCGGCGACCGATCGAGATCTGGTGGTTGTGCGGGTTCGGGGTAGTGGTAGAGCGTGCCCTTCGGCGGCCCTTCCTCGGCCCAGGTCTTGAGCGTCGAGCAGATTGGCGAACGAGCGGCAGGTCGTAAGCCGCCGCTGGCGGCGACCAGCTTCTCGATCGACGCCGGCTGCGACAGATGGACAGCAGGCTCTTGGCCGCCGACTTGTTCTTGCCGGAAGTTCCAGATGCCCCAGAAGAACGGCAGGAACGGCGACGAAACGCCCCTTCGGTCCTGCGGGCATGCCGTGCGTCCAGCACTGCTCGGCCACCTGCGGCGCGTCGCGCTTGGCCACCGCCCACGCGCTCGGCGGGTTCGAGGATCAGCGCGCCCTTGCCGGAGATCAGCCACTTGTTGTTCGACGCGTCGTCCCAGGCCGCGAGCGTCCGGCGGCAGGAACTGCGCCAGCCGCTGCGTAGTAGTCGAGCGCCTGGCGCACGGCGTCGGACTTGACCGTGATCTTGCCCGCTGGCGTCGACCAGCGTGGCGCCGAAGGACTGGAAGATCGCGCCCGCGGTGTCGACCGATGTCCTCGGGTCGTGCCGAGCCCGATGCCGAACGGGAAGCCCGCCTTGTGGCAGGCCTCGGCAGCCTTCGAGAAAGCGTTCGAGCGTCCAGTGCGTCGGCCTTCGGCGGCGCGCCCGCCGGATACATCGCCTACGACGTCGATGCCGGCGTGCTGCTTCATCAGGTCGATGCGCGAGCACGGGCCCTTGATCTGGCTGCCGACGGTCGCCGGCACGGCGAGCCAGTGGCCGCCTGGCCCGGCCGAGGTACTGCACCGTCGCGTTGACCGGCGCCGTTCAGCTTGACCAACTCGGCCATGATGTCGTCGACCGGCTCGAGGCTCTTGGCCTGGTCGGCTGGCTGCCAGGTCGGGAACGCGAGGATGTCGTGGCCCGAGCGCGCCTGCGCCTCGGCGGCGATCGTCAGGAGGTTCTTCGAGCCCTGCGACGTGATGTAGTCGATCGAGACCTCGACCTTTTCCTTCGCTGCCCACTCGTTGCACAGCGCGGTCATGGTGTTGTTGGCGTCAGGGACCCAGTGATCCCAGAAGCCCATCGACAGCTTGCCGGCGGCGTGCGCACTGCGCACGTAGGGTGCCGTCACGAAGGCCGCGGAAGCTGGCCACGAATCGGCGGCGGTTGACGTTCGACTTCATTCGATTACCTCCTCGAACGGGCCGATGAAGACCGGCCTTGCTCTGGCGGAGGCCCAGGCCGACGAGTGCGCCCAGGTCATCCAATGACTGCCTTGCGGACCAATGTATCGTCGGACGTCGCTGCGGTCTACTGCGGGCAAACGCGCCGGCCTCGACCCGATCGAGGTCCGACCGACCGGGGCAGCAGCGCTCAGGCCGGTGCGAACACCGCCACCGGCGTGCCGTCGTCGCTGGGCTCGAAACGCACGGCCACCTTCATGCCGATGCGCCAACCTCCAGGCGCCGCGCCGACCAGGTTGGTCAGCATCGTCGGGCCTTCGTCGAGCGTCACGTAGGCCAATGTGTAGGGCGGATCGACACGCTGCATCGTCGAATACGAATAGATCGTGCCACGGCCGCTGGCCGCCTTCCACTGGGTCTTCGTGCTCATGCAATGTGGACACACCGCACGCGGGTACCAATGCGTCTTGCCGCAGTCGTCGCACCAACGCAGCACGAAGCGGCCTTCGCGCGCAGCGGCGATGAACGGCCTCGTTGTCGGGCCCGGTGCCGGGCGATGGCATGACCCGGGTCTTGGTGTCGTTCATTCGTTCACTGCCGTTCGAGGATCACGGTGGAGCTGCCGTGCCGGCTGGCCAGGTTACCCCCGTGCCCTGCGCCAGCGCGAGGCCGCAGCCCTTCACCTGCACCGCCGGATGCGCCTCGCCGCGCAGCTGGCGCACCGCCTCGATCACTTTCGTCATGCCGCCGCGATTGGCCGGGATGGTTGTTGCACAAGCCACCGCCGTCGGTGTTGAACGGGAGCTTGCCAACGCCCGAAATCAGATTGCCGTCGGCGACGAAGCGGCCGCCCTCGCCCTTCTTGCAGAAGCCGAGGTCTTCGATCTGCAACAGCACGGTGATCGTGAAGCTGTCGTAGATGCGACGCGTACTGGATGTCCGGCCGGCTTGACGCCCGCTTCGGCGAATGCCGCTGCGCCCGACCACGCGGCGCCGGTGATCGGTGAGGTCGACATTGCCGGCGCGCGCCGCTGCGCACCGTCTCGCCACGTGCCGATCACCTTGACGATCGGGCGCCTCAGACTGCTTGCGCGATCTCGGGCCGCGCGACGATCAGCGCGCCGCCGCCGTCGCTGACCACGCAGCAGTCGAGGCGGTGCAGCGGGATCGGAGATCACCGGCGAGTCGAGCACGTCCTTCACGCGTCACGACCTCGCGCAGCATCGCATGCGGGTTGTGCTGCGCGTGGTGCGACGCCGCCACCTTGATCCAGGCGAGTTGCTCGCTCGTGGTGCCGAACTCGTGCATGTGCCGCATCGCCACCATGCCGTAGCCGTTGACGGTGGTGATGCCGTACGGCGCTCCCACGGCGCCTCAGGCGTGCCGGCGCGAGTGCGCGGCGCGGTGCCGCTGGAGCCTTCGCTGCGCGGCCGTCCCGCCAGCGTGATCAGCGCGACGTTGCAGCGGCCCGCCAGCGATCGCGTCGCGCGCGTGCGCGACGAGTGAGATGTACGACGGTGCCGCCGAGTGTCGGTGCTCTCGGTGTGGCGCACGTTGCAGGTTCAGGTAGTCGATCATCGACGTCGGTCCCATGCCCGGTGCGTCGCCCGAGCAGAAGTAGCCGTCGATGTCGCTCTTGCTCAACCCGGCGTCGGCCAGCGCACCCGCCGCACACTCGGCATGCAGTTGCGCGACGGTCTTGTCGGGCGCCTTGCGCGTCGGATGCTCGAAAGCGCCGACGATGCAGGCCTTGGCTTGGCGGGAACTCACGAGCAATTCTCCTGATTGTTGCCTTGTTAGCTGCACAAGCCAGTACGGGCAAAGCCGCGGGTGGGTGTGCGGCGTCGCTCGTGATGCGGCGGCCGGCGCTGCGCGCCGACTTCCTGTGGTGCTCGGATTCGTGGCCCGTCGCGAAACTCGCTACGCTCACTGCGTTCGCTGCGCTCGAACAATCGCGACGAGTCAGAAGACGAAGCGCGCTGCGCGCGCGGCCACGACTTCTGCGCTCCTCGGCGCCGCATAAGTCGCGCCACCGCACACCCACCCACGGCTTTGCAGGCACGACCGATGCGCGCCACCGGCATACCACGGTGGTGATGGCAAGGCTGCGGGTGGGCAGGCTCAGGCGCGCATGGACGGCGCCGAGCAGCGGAGCGACTCGAGGGGCATCGTGTCGCCGCCCAAGCGGCGGCGCGACGGCGAGCATGTCGAGGTCGAGCATAGGCGACGACGCGCAGCGTCGCGCCGGCAATGCGAGGCCGAGGGGCGGAGCCGCCCTCGGGTCGCGAGCAGCACAGGAACCCGGCCCGAAGGGCCGAGGCGCCAGCGAGGCGCGCGCGGACCTGCCCACCCGCAGCCTTGCGCGCTCGCTCTGCGAATGGAAAGCGAAACGCATCACCTCAGTCCTTGTTCCCCACGCTCTGCAACTCATACCCCACGGTCGCCTGAAGTTGTCGCGCAGCTGTTGCAGTGACCAGCCGCCGAAGGAGAACGCCTCGGCCACTTCCGTTCGGATGCGACCACAACGAGAGTTTGTCGCCGCCGATGCCGACCACCTGGCCGTTGATCCATGCCGACTCGTCGAGCGCCAGGAACACCGCCACCGGTGCGATTTCCTCGGGTGTGCCGCGGCGGCGCACGCCAGCGTGAGTCAATTGACTGTCGCGCTTGGCAGCCACGTCGACCGGGATGCTGGCGGTCATCGCGGTTTCGGCGCGCGGCGAGATCGCGTTGACGGTGATGCCGTACTTGATGACCTCCTGCGCCATCGTTCGCGTGATGCCGAGCACACCGGCCTTGGCAGCGGCGTGAGTTGGCCTGCCCCACGTTGCCGCGCAACCCCGAGCGGGATGTGAGGTTGATGATGCGGCCGGGCCGCTTTTCGTCGCGCAGCCAGCGCACCGCGGCGCGCGAGCAGGCGAAGCGTGCCGGTCAGGCACACCGCGATCACCGCGTCCCAGTCGGCCGCGCTGGTGTTGAAGCTCATGCGATCGCGCAGGATGCCGGCGTTGTTGACGAGGATGTCGATCGCGTCGAAGTCGGCCAGGCAGCGGTCGATCAACGCGTCGGCGCCGCCGAAGGTTGGAGATGTCGGTGTCGTCGGCCTCGGCGATGCCACCCGCCTCGCGAATCGCCTTCACGGTGTGCGCCGCCTTGTCGCCCTGGATGTCGTTGACCAGCACCTGCGCGCCGGCGGCAGCCATCGCGCTTGGCGATCGCCGCGCCGATGCCCTGCCCGGCACCGGTGACGCACGGCGACCTTGTCTTGCAGCGGTTGCTCGTTCAACGCTCACTCTCCGACCGCAACCGCGCCACCGGGTCGCCTTCGGCCAGCTCGGCACCCACTCGACGAACAGCTCGACCAGCCACGCCGCCGTCTTCGGCCTCGATGGGGATTTCCATCTTCATCGACTCGACGGTGCACAGCGCATCGCCGGCCTTCAGCGCGGTCGCCGGGCTTCACGTGCACCACGATCACGCGGCCGCTGATGGGCTGATTCGATTGAGCTCATGGCCGATGGTGTGACAAATGGATCAAGGGCGGTAGCTGAATGCGGTAGGCCCTGGCTCGCGCAGCGGTGCCGCCAGGTTGGCGAATTCGACCAGCCGCGCGCGTGTCGGCCGGGTCGATGATGTCTTCGACCACGAACGCCTCGGCGCTGCGAAACGGCGAGCACAGCGCGCGCACGCGCTGCTCGATGCGCGTGCGCTCGGCCTCGGGGTCGGCCGCGGCCTCGATGTCGGCCTTGTAGGCCACCTCCGAGGCCACCTTCGATCGGCAGCGAGCCCCACACCGCGCTCGGCCACGCGTAGCGGAAGCTGAAGCGATCCGGGTGCTGGTGCGCCGCGCCGGCGACGCCGAACGCCTTGCGGATGATCACCGTGCACCACGGAATCGTGGTCTGCGACACCGCGGTCAGCGCGCGCACGCCGGCACGCATCACGCCCTCGACCTCGGCCTCCAGGCCGATGCGAAAGCCCGGAATGTCGACCAGGTGCAGCACCGGCAAATGAAAGAGCTGCGCGAGGATCGACCATGCGGTTGATCTTTTCCGAGGTCTGGCGATCCCACGCGCCGCCGTAGTGGTACGGATCGCTGGCCACCACCATCACCGGCCAGCCGTCGATGCGCGCGAGGCCGGTTGCGCTGGCCTTGCCCCAGTACCGGCCGATCTCGAAGAAGGATCCCGCGTCGACCAGCGTCTCGACGATGCTGCGGATCTTGTAGACGGCACGCGGGTTCTCCGGAATCGCGCTGCGCAGCTATCGCCTGGTCGGCCGGGTTGCCGCGGTTCGCGTCGGCGCGTGGCGGCAGCTCGTGCACCGACGACGGCAGGTACGACAGGAAGCGCCGCACGCGCTCGAATGCGTCGGGTTCGCTCAGTGCTTCGTCGTCGACCACGCCGTTGCGCGTGTGGATCTGACTGCCGCCGAGGTCGTTCTTGCCGATCTTCTGGCCGATGCGCTCGACCACCGGCGGGCCGGCGACGAACACCTGCGAGGTGTCCTTCACCATCACGCTGTAGTGGCTCGCCGCCAGGCGCGCGGCACCGAGCCCGGCCACCGAGCCGAGGCCCAGCGCCGACCACCGGCACGGTGGCCGAGGCAGCGCGTGACGTCGGGCCACACGCGCACCTTGGGCAGCAGCGTGTAGCCCTTCTGCTCGATGGTCTTCACCGAGCCGCCACCGCCGGTGCCGTCGACCAGCCGCACGATCGGCACGCGCAAGTCGTGCGCCATCTCTCGGCGACGATCATCTTGTCGCCCACTGCACCGTCGCTGGCGCCGCCGCGCACCGTGAAGTCGTCGCCGACCACCACTGCGGGCCGCTGCTCGATGCGCGCGCGGCCGAACACCAGGTTCGACGGCGTGAAGTCGATCAGCTTGCCGCTGTCGTCGTAGCGGCCGCTGCCGGCGAGTGCGCCGACCTCGACGAAGCTGCCGGCATCGACCAGCGCGTCGATGCGCTCGCGCACCGGCAGGCGGCCGTTGTCGCGGTGGCGCTGCAGCTTCTCGGGGCCGCCCATGCGCTGCGCGAGCTCGGTGCGCTGGCGCAGTTCGTGTAGTTCGTCGTCGCGAGGCATCGCAGAGTCCTGGGGTCGATTCAGTATCGCGAGCAGCGATCGCGCAGCGTCAAGCGCGGCAACCCTGCGAGGTCACCTGCGCTACAGCGGCCCGCGCCCAGTCCGATTAGGATCGCGCCATGCTCGACAAGACCGTTGCGACGCTGGGCGACGCCGTGAAAGACGTGCGCGATGGTGCCACGCTGCTGGTGGGTGGCTTCGGCGCCGTCGGGCATTCCCACCGAGCTGCTGTGCGCGCTACTCGACCAGGGCGCGCGCGAACTCACGGTGGTCAACAACAACGGCGGCAACGGGCCGATCGGCCTGTCGCAGTTGTTCCTGGCTGGCCGCGTGCGCAAGCTGATCTGCTCGTTCGCGCGTTCGGCCAACCCCCTACAACCGAGCGCCGCCGCATTCGCCGAGGTGTATCGCGCCGGCAAGATCGAGCTCGAGTGCGTGCCGCAGGGCATCATGGTCGAACGCATGCGCGCCGCGGCCGCCGGACTGGGGCCGTTTTTCTCGCCGGTGAGCTACGGCAGCAAACTGGCCGAGGGCAAGGAAACACGCGTCATCGACGGCAAGGGTATGTGCTGGAGCAACCACTGCCGGGAGACTATGCATTCGTCAAGGCATTCGAGGCCGACCGCTGGGGCAACCTCACCTACCGTTATGCTGGACGCAACTTCGGCCCGGTGATGTGCATGGCCGCGCGCACGGCCGTCGTGCAGGTCGACCGCATCGTGCCGCTGGGTCTCGATCGCGCCCGATCACGTGATGACGCCGGGCATCTTCGTCAAGCGGGTGGTGCAGGTGGAACGGAGCGCATCATGAGCGAGTACACCCCGCTGTCGCGCGAGCAGCTGGCGCAACGCATCGCCGACGACCTGCCCGACGGCGCGTACGTGAACCTGGGCATCGGCATGCCCACGCTGGCTGGCACGCTGCCTGCCCGCAGGGCCGCGAGATCATCCTGCACAGCGAGAACGGCATCCTCGGCATGGGGCCGGGCCGGCGACGAGATCACCGACGCCGACCTCATCAACGCCAGCAAGGAGCCGATCAGCTTGATCGCCGGGCGCCGCGATCTGCGACCACGTCGTCTCGTTCACGATGATGCGCGGCGGCCACCTCGACATCACCGTGCTCGGCGCCTACCAGGTGTCGGCCGACGGCGACCTCGCCAATTGGGACACCGGCACGCCGATGCGATCCCCGCAGTGGGCGGCGCGATGGACCTGGCGGTCGGCGCGAAGCAAGTGTGGGTGATGATGGAACACACCAGCAAGAAGCGCGAGCCGAAGATCGTCGAGCGCTGCACGCTGCCGCTGACCGGCGCGCGCGTGGTCGACCGCATCTACAGCGACCTGGCGCGCATCGACGTCACGCCGCAGGGCTTGGTGGTGCGCGCGATGGTCCGCGGGCTCGATGCCGACGCCCTGCAGGCACTCACTGCAGCGCCGCTGCGCTTCGATCGGCAGGTGGTGGTGCTGCGCGTCTGACCGCGCGCCAGTGTCTCGCGATCGCCGTCAAGCATCGATCGGGAAGTCACCTTCGCGTCAACAGCACTTCCGATATTGGGGATGCCGTCAGTGTTGGGGATGGTCTTGTCGCGCGGCCTTCGCAGAATCGGCACGTCATCGGTCGAACCGATGGGAGGTCCGCGTGAAGCAAGCCGCTCGAAGCCCTGCCCTCGCCTCGCTGGCGTTGTTGTTCGGCCTGGTTGCATGCGGTGGCGGCGACGACACCCCCGCGCCCGCACCGGCGCCCGTTGGCGCGCCGGCACCTGGGCCGGCACCCGCGCCCGCCCCTGGGGCCGGCGCCTGCTCCGACGCCGCCGCTGAACTCGGCCACGATCACCGGAAAACTGCTCGCGCCGGATGGCGTGACGCCGTTGGCCAATGCGCTGAGTCTATGTCGAGGGCAGCGCAATCTCCTCAACGGCCGGCCGATGCCGTTGGGCGTGCCCGCCCCGGTGTGTGCGGCACACCGCCGCAAGCGAGCTGGTCGTACACCTGCAGCGCCAGCGACGGCACGTTCACCTGGGACGGCAAGATCCCCGCGGCCGCCAAGCTGGTGGCCGTGAAGGGGCGCGTTCAAGATCGAGCAAACGCTCAGTGCGTCAAGCGGCACCGTCGCGTTGGGCAACTTGCTGGTGCCCGCCGGCGCCACGCGCATGGCGGTGGTCACCGGAACATTCGACAGAGTGCAGGACGTGCTCGCCAAGCTCGGCTTCGGCACTGCCGGCGCGAGCGGCCAGCTCACGCTTGGCACCGGAGCAGTTCGACCTCTACAGCGGCGACTCTTCACTGCCCTCGAGCTGCAAGGCATTCGAGGCGCTGTTCCAGGATGCCGACAGCAGCGGCAAGGCCGACATCTTCAACTACGCGATCGTCTTCCTGAACTGCGGCGTCGACGAGGCGCTTGCGAGCGATCCCGGCCCGGCTGCAGATCCTGCGTGACTACGTCAACCAGGGCGGCCGCCTCTACGTGAGCGATCTGGCATACGACTTCGTCGAGCAGGCGTTCCCGGGTACATCGACTTTCAGGGATCGGACGGCACCCCGCCGCAACCGCAGAGGCCATGGACGCTGCCCAACTTGGCTTCAGCGACATCACGAGTGACGCCACGCTCGACCCCGCGTTGAGTGCCTGGCTCGGCGGCGTCACGTGCGGCAGCGGCGCGTCGTGCCTCAATGCAAACGGCACCGCGAAGATCGAGGGGTTCCTCTCGGGCTGGGCGGTGATGGTGGGCGCGCACGCCAATGCGCCGTCGAGCGTGCGCGTGGTGGGTCAACGGACCGGTGACCTTCGAGAACCAGACACACCGGTGCCGCGTCCACCTGACGGTTGCCTTCAGCGTCGGCAGCGGCCGCGTCACGTACACCTCGTACCACAACGAGCCGTTCAATACGACCGGCTTCGTGCCGGTGGAGCGTATTCTGCAGTTCTTGGTGTTCGAGCTGTAGCGAAGCGGCAACCGCTGGCCTGCGCCGCGCGGCGCGCTCGGCGGTGCCGCCATCCACAGACCGCTGTGGGTGGCGGGACGACCAGGGAACCGTGCAACGGCCTCGCGCTGCGGCGCCGTTTGGCGTACGCTGTGGCAGACCATCGGCGGTTTGCCAGGAGAACGTCCATGACCTCCAACGCGGCACACGAGAGCAACCTCGCTAAGCTGATCGACGAGCAGCTCGAGATCGCTGCCTGCCAAACTCCCGGCGCTGGCGCCGACCGGGGTGCACCCTCACCTGCGGACCACGAGGAACGCAAAACCGCACACGCATCGTTCGAGGATGTGCTGCTCGGCAATGCTCAAGCCTCACCTGAAATGCTGGAAGAACTGGCGGCGCTGGAGGCCACGCCCGCGTTGAGCGATGAAGAACTGGCGCGTCAGGCGCTGGCCGGCAGTGGTGCGGACAACGAAGTGTCTACCAAGCAGTAGCTCGAATCCGCGTCACCAAGACGCAAGCCGGCTCTAAGCGGCGCGCACGCCGGTCCGCCGCCCTGACGGGGCTTCGGCACAAGGCGCTGCGCCCCCACGCATGCCGGCGGCCCTTGTCGAGGACGACGACGTTCGACCCGATCCAACGACGAGTTTGGCGGCGTAGTACTCGAGCGCCCATCGCGTCTTGGTCTGCTGCTCGTTGTCGCGCTCGACACCCAGCTCAGCCAGGAATGCCATGAAGCCGCCGATCGCCACCGCCGCCTGCACGGCCAGTGCCTTGATCGAGACCTCCACCAGCCGGCGGCCGTCCTGGCGCCGCCACAACTCAACCGTGATCGGCCACGGACACGCAGGATCCACGACCTGCCAGCGCTGTGCCATCAGCGGCCCGAGCACGGCAAGGCTCGCCAGGTCGATCGTGCGTCCCGCCGTGGTCTGCAGGAAAGTCTCCTGAGCTTCGGTGAAGATCTTGGCTATCGATATCTCACCCTGAGCAACGCGCTTGATGAGCCCTTTGGCCACCGGCATCGAGAACGAGGCGGCCCTGACAAGAGCGGTTTCGCTCGCATCCACTTCGATCTTGAAGTCGCGGTACTTGCGCCACTCTGCGCGCCACCTCCGCCGGATTGACCGGCCGGAACTTCACCGTGCAGTCGTGTGCGTCGCCGACGACCCGACGAGCCCGCGCGACGATGCCGGCGCCGAGCAGCGCCAGATTGGGCGTGTCGAAGAAGTAGATGTAGCGCTGCTCGTCGTTCTTCGCGCTGAGGCCCAAGCGAGTCAGCGCGCTGTCGACTTGGTGGTCTGGAATCGTCGCCTTGATCTCGATGGCTTCGGCACCTGCAACCGCATCGGCGACCTTGCCTCGTGTTGCCGCGCCTCGTTCCATCGTCGTCTCCCGGTGAATGACTGCGACGCGCAGTCACGGGCTCGCGTTGTTCGCAGCGAGGCGCGAGCTTACTCCCGCCAAACCGACGAGCCGAGCGCGCCAATCGCGATCAGAAGGTGGCGCTGCTCAAAGACTGATCCGCGATGCCGCGGCGCAAGCGCGGCCGCGCCTGCAGTGCGCAACACCAGATCAGGCCGTCGCGTGATGGACGATGCGCGAAAACAGCTGGCGGAACTCCTTGTCGGTGCTGCCACCGGACATCGGGTCGCGGTTCTCCGCGAAGGCCGCATCGATGCTTGCCCAGTCGTCGGCCAACAGGTGGCGCTGCGCAGCCGGCAGGATCACGCCCTCTTCGCGGCCCAGGTGGTCCCACAGGAAGCGCGCGTAGCGGACGACCTCGCCTTCGAGGCGCGCGTCGCGGCGATGCGCGCCGCAGGCTCTGCTGGCTGCAAGCGCCTCGACGCGCTGCGCCAACTCGGCCACCAACTGCGCGTCACGATCATGCTGGCGCTCGAGCTCGTCGAGCTCGGCGTGGCAGCTGGTGGTGCGCTCGCGCAGGCGCCGGCAAGCAGAGTGCGCCTCTTCCTTCGGGTGATGCATCTGCAGCGGAAACTGCCTGCAGGTAGCGCACGATCGAGCGCATCGGCGCCGGGTCGGCCGCGGTGCCCGCAAGGCGCGCGTCGGCCAGCGCGTGCATCCAGGCGTGCATCACCGCCGCCAGCGAGCGGTGCTCGTCGCGGATGATGGCGATCGGCCCGCGCGGGCTGGCAAGTCGCTGGTCGACGACACCAGCACCGGCAGGCCGGCGTTCATCGAGCACCGTCAAGCGTCTCCGACGCTGAACATCATTCCGAGTTTGCTGCGTCGGCCATGCGAGGCCATGAAGATCGAGGTCGCAGCCACAGGCGCGCGCCGCTTCGACGACCGCCTGCGCGGGCCGGTCGCTGACCGTCTGGCGCGGACTCGCAGGGCACCCCTTGAGCACGCGCGGCCGCCTCGGCCTTGGCCAGCAGCTCGGCGCGCCTTGCCGTGCGTGCATAGACGTACTCAGTATGTCGCGTGCGGTCAGGCGCAGTACTCTCGGCATCGCCATGCAGCGAGGCCGGCGCTGGTCGGGCACGCGCGTGAAAGAAGGTGATGCGCGCGCGCCGAGCACGCGGGCCAGCTCGACGGCGTTGCCGATCACCTGCACCGACAGATCGGTGCCGTCGACGGGAACGAGCAGATGGCGGTACATGAAAGGCCTTTCAGGATATGGCTGTTGAACTGATGCTAGGCAGGCGCGCCAGCACGGCCCTCCCTCCGCGGGGGGCTGCAAAACGTGTCGTCCGGCACGCTTTACCATGCACTCCGGCGACCGGCAGGGTCGCGCACGCGCGACCAGGCGTACCAATGCGAATTGACGAGTCTCGTGGCGACACACCATGCTCGCGCGCCGCTCGGCGCACCCGACGACCTGCTGCTCAAGGTCACGCCGCCGCGTGTGCCGCGCCATCAGGTGGCGCGGCCGCGACTGCGAGTCCGACCGACGAGCAGCTGCGCGACCATCCCGTCATCCTGGTGCAGGCGCTCGGCGGGCTTCGGCAAGACGTCGCTGCTGGCGCAGTGGCGGCGCGAGCACTCGGCGCGCGGCAGCGTGGTGGCCTGGCTGTCGGCGCAGCCGCGGATGACGTGCGCCGCGCTTCGTGCAGAGCCTCGGCGCTGGCGGTGCGCAGCCGGCGCCGGCCGCCCGACCTTCGGCCACACCGCTGATCGAGTCGGCCGCGCGCCGGCCGCCTCGGAGGGCGTGACCGCCTGGCTCGCCGAGGTGGCGCAGACGGCGCTCGACATCGTGCTGATCGTCGACGAGGCCGATCGCGCTGCCCGCCGCGACGCGCGAGGCGCTGGCCTACCTGTTGCGCAACGCGCCGTCCAACCTGCGCGCCGTGGTCGCCGCGCGCGCCGACTGCCGCATCGACATCGACGATCTCGTGGCCTACGGCAGCTGCACGTCGTCGGTCGCGGCGCAGCCTGCGCTTCCGGCTCGACGAGACGCATCGCAGCTGGTGCGCGCGCGCTTCGGCACGCGCGTCGATCGCGACGCCGCAGCGCACGCCTGCACGAGCTGACCGAGGGCTGGCCGCTCGGCTGCAGCTCGCGCTGTCGGTGATGGCCGCGCGGCAGCGACCCGCAGGCCGAGTGTCGTCGATGGCTGGCGGCGCGGCGGCGCGTTGCGCGAGCCAGTTCGTCGAGCTGCTGCTGGCCAACCTCGACCCCGGCGACGTGGCGTTCCTGACGCGCATCGCGATCCTCGATCGACCTGCATCCCGAGCTGTGCCGCGCGTCTTGTCGGACACGCAGCGACGCCGGCAGCGCCTGGCTCGCCTGGCGCGCGACACGCCGGTGTTCGTCGCCGGACGAGGCCAGCGACTGGCTGCGCATGCACTCGCTGGCGCGCGACGAGCTGCGGCGCCGCTTCGCGCAGCTGCCCGCCGGCCGAGCAGGCCGCGCTGCATCGCGCGCGCGCGCCGAGCGGCTGGCCGCGCTGCGGACTGCTCGAGGCGGCGGCGCCGCACGCGCTGGCCGCCGGCCAGCGCGAGGCCGCCTACGACCTGGCCGAGCGCAGCCTGCTACGAATCGCTGATGGCGCGCGGGCGCCAGGGCGCGGTGCTCGACGTGGCTGGCGCGGCTGCCGGCCGACGAGGTCGACCGCCGGCCGCGCCTGCTGCTGGCCGCCGCCGTGGTCGCTGGCGCCTGAGCGAGCGCCACGAGAAGCCAACCGCTACGTCGAGCGCATCCTGGCGCAGCCCGGACGTCGACGACGCGCTGCGCTGCGAATGCGCGCTGATCCAGAGCGGCGCCGCCGTCTACGCCGACGACCCCGACCGCTTCGCCGCGCTGCACGACCCCTGGGCCAGAGCCCGCCGCTGACGGACCCGCTGCTGCTGCAGGTGCACGCCAACCGCTCGGCGTTCCGCAGCGCTGCTCGACGGCGAGCCTGCGCTGGCGCGCCTGCGCCAGCAGCAGACACCGCGCGGCGACCAAGGGCGGCGCACGGGTACCTCGACCGCTGGGGCGACTTCATCGTCGGGCTGGCCTACCTGTGGGAAGGCCAGGTGCTGCTGGCGAGCCAATCTGCTGCGGCCGACGCTGGCGCGCGCCGAGGCCGACCTCGGCCGCCGCAACCCGTTCACCTGCATGCTCGCGGCGCTGCTGGCCGCGGCGCTGTGGGAGCGCAACCGAGCCCGACGAGGCCGCCGGGCTGCTGCGCCAACCGGCTCGACGTGCTCGAGCACAGCGCGCTGCCCGAAGCGGTGCTGCTCGGCTTTCGCACGATGGCGCGCATCGCCGCGGCTGAAGGCGCCGAGCACCGCGCGCTCGAGCTGCTCGGTGCGCTCGATGCCGTGCGGCGTGGCGCGCCGGCTGCCGCGCCTGTGCATCGTGAGCCTGTGCCGACCAGGTGCGGCTGCATGCGCGCCGCTTTCGGGCCGAGACTCTGCCGCGACCTGTGCGCACGCATCGACGCGCTGCTGGCCGACCCGGCGGCGCCGCAGGGTCCGCTGTGGCGGCGCAGCGTCGCCGCTGCTGCGTGATGTGGCGCAGGCCACGCGGCGATCGCGGCGCAGGAGTGGCGGCGCGCCGCCGAGCGCCGCTGTCGCCGGCCGACGTGCCTGGCGCAGGGCATCAGCCCAGGCCGCTGCACATCAGAGCTGCTGGGCCTGCGCGCCTATGCGCTCGACCGCTGCGGCGAGAAGTCGCTGCCGCTGCTGCGCGAGGCGGCCGACCTCGGCGGCCACCTACGGGCTGCTGCGCGTGTTCGACGACGCCCACCCGGCACTCGGCGACTGGGTGCGACAGACCCTGCAAGGCGCGGCAGCCGGTCACCGGCCCGGGCCGCTGGCGGCGCCGACTGCGCCGCCGCAGACCCGGCCGGCGGCGCGGGCGCGTCTCCAACCCAACGATGGCGCTGACACCCAAGAGCGCGAAGTGCTCGACAGCGCATAAAGCAATACGTAACT
>ERZ1370068.8922-contig-7739_pt1 | contig 45522 bp, 79 predicted proteins | sample MGYA00561227_ERZ1370068 | MGnify/ENA primary metagenome ERZ1370068 (study PRJEB38410, sample SAMEA6850437) | metagenome | study: Metagenomic assessment of the ecological functions of the soil: analysis of the soil microbiota associated with the... | reverse complement strand
GTGTACTTCGTTCAGTTACGTATTGCTCTGCCACGACGCCGCCGCCAGCTCCGGCGCCGACGACAACATGAGTCCGAGCTTCCCTCGGCGGTCACGGCGCGGCTCAGAAAATGCTTGAGATAGGCGATAAGTGCATTTTTATCGTCCACGGACAGATCGACTCCGAAGTAATGACCGCGTATTGACGACGTAGTCGGGGCACTTGCTCAGCCCCACCAAAGTGTCGATCAAAGCCGTATCGCGCACGGCCGCCCCGGCAAACGTCGCCTGGGTTCCCGGGTCGGCGGGCGCCTCGGGCGAGCACGAGCCGCCCATTCGCTTGAAGGCGCTGAGCAGGGCTCGGCCGCAGCCCTCAGCAGCCGCCAATAATGATCCACCATCCCCGGTTCGTCGTTGTCGGGCAGCAGCTTCGTGTTTGTTAGGCGTTGACCGGAAGTTTTTTGGCAATGGTCCGAGCGCTATGCCGCCGTCTTGGTCAATCGCCCACGGCGCTAGCCAGTGCAGGGGCCGCCGAGACTGCGCACCGATGCCGGCATGAAGCCCGACGGGATCGCGAGGCAAGACGGCGCGGTGGGTTGCGGTGATGCATAACCCGGCACGGGTTCTGCGTGAGCTGATCCGTACGCCTCGTCTGCGGGCTGAGCATTTGCCGGATTGAGCGGTTGAACGCCTTTATCCGGTTGGCAATACAAGGCAGGTAGGGATCATCGTCGCTCGCGGACGGGCAGTGCTCATTGCTGGTGTTGTAGTAGTGGCTTCCGCCCTGGGAATTTGGTGCGCTCGGCCGGTAGTAGTAGCCGTCATCGTCATGACCGACCGAGTTGTTCGATAAATAGGGCCGCCGTCGACCACAAGCTGATCAGCGAGGGGGACGGAGATAGCCGCGCCCGTTGCCCAGCGGTCGTAGCGACATCGCGGCGCCTGAGACGGGATGGTATGCAGTGATCTCCTTTGACCGCTGGTAGACTCTTATATGACGAGGATGTGAAATTGTCCCAAATGTCGCCGGACAGACCGTTGGTGGCGAGCGCGGTGCAGGCGTTGGTCTGCATCAGGTCGACCGGGACGCGGCGCTCTGACGAGAGGTAATTGCCCTCTCAGGAATGTCTCGTCGCCGTTGGCGTCGCGCGCGGTCACCAATTTGACCATCGCGTCCTTGAATGCCCTCGTCTGCGTCCACTCCCAATACCGGTCCCAGCACGCCCGGTAATTGGGTCCATTGCCGCCGCCTGCACAGATGCCGTCGCTGATCCCGGAATTCACGGGGATCGGCGGGATCTTGCTCGAGTGGCAAGCGGCACAGTTCTCGCCGAACACGATTTGACCACGCTTAACCGGCTCGGAGGTCGAGAGGATCGAGGTAGGCACCGCCCCCAGGCGCGTCGGCCAGGTGATCCGGACGAGCCGTGACGAGGAAAAACATCGCCATATCGGGTGTTCGGTCTTCGGTCGCCTGCCAATAAACCGACTGCTTCTCGGCATCGCCTGATCTTGATCGGCGAGATCTTCCGGCCGCCGATAAAAGGGACGGAAATGCAGCAGCCACTCCTCGCTGAACAGGCCGATATTGAGGTAGACACGGTTGAGCGCGCCGAGTGTCCCCACCGAGATCGGCGCCATCCTTCAGCACGCGCATCGTGTGTCGTGACGCTCATCGGATCCCAGAACTGCGACAGAGCGGCGGTCAGCGGGTAGTCTTGGAATTGCTTGTTGTCCCGCTCGCCGCCCGGCGAGCTGCTCGGCACCCGTGACCAGGCTTCACAAGACGGGCGTGAGAACACTGTAGACCGCGTTCATCGTCCGTGGATTATTCATGTAGTCGGTCGAAACCAGCGAAGTATCCAGACTGCCGGGTGGATTGGTGTGGAACAATTGGTAAAGGAAGTTTCCTTCATTGGGCGCGGGCGCGTTGCCGGCGCCGCGCGGCCTCGTGTTCCAAAAGAAAATGCGGTTGACCCAGAAGTATTGCGCGCCCGGATTCGACGCCAGGTTCTCCCATTTCGGGTTTTCCGGGTCCTGCAGGCGGATTTATCGCGCTGGGGCCGACATGGCAAAAGGCGCAAGACATGCCGACCCGATATGGCCGAACCAGGTTCTGGTCGTTGTAGTAGGAGGGGTCGGTGTAGTAGCGCCCGGGTCCCACCGTACTCCGCGCCTTTCGTCGAAATCGGGGTTGGGGAACAGCCGCAAGCTCCATGACGCCGCTCGGCTCGCCATAGTAGGAGCCGACTGGCGCAGATTTAGCCGCGGGCGCCTGTCTGTACGCCAGGGTATTTGATCCGGGTCAGCGAGCGGGTCGGGCGGACAGCTCGGGTCGCGCTGGATCGAGCCACAGCCCGAACCGATCGTTGTCGGGCCCCTTGGCCTCGGTGAAGCATGGTTCGTTGACCAGCCCGAGCCATGACCACCGATTGTGGCGTCCGTAAGCCATACCCTTGTACGACGAAACTGTTTTCAGCAGATCGAACGCACCGGCGGTGTTTCTCGCGGCGTAATCCCAGAACCTGTCGTCGCCGCCGGTCCAATCGATCCAAGCATTCTGACCGCGGAGCGCGCTCGCGCACCTTCCGGTGTGAGTTTGGTCAGCGCCGCTACTTCCAGTATTTCCTTGGGATAGGCGGCACCTACCGGCGGCTTCACCAGCAATCCCTTGTCCATGCGGGCGAAATAGCTGCAATCGGCCGGCTCCTCGCTGCACGGCTTGGCAGCGGCAGGGAGCGTCTGTGGGGTCCGTCCAGCCGCCTTTGCCTCGTCCGGGACGAGTCGCGAATTTCGCGCTATCGGGTTCGACAATTGCCCGAAACGCCAAGGAACCCGCCTACGACGAGGACCAGGCACAAGATCCCTAGCGAAATAACCGACCATTTCACAACTCGTCTCCAACAATGAAGCAAGAGTTTTCATGGCTGGTCTCCGAGTCAGCAAGGTCTTCAGGAAGGCTAGCAGCCGCTGCTTGTCCTGATCGGACAAATCGGTGCCGTAGAGATGCCCGTTATTGCCATTGCCGGGGCTATTGGTGTTGTAGAGCGTGCCGAAACGCTCGGCAGGAGTGCCCGCCTGGCTGACGAACCCGTCACCCACTGGATCGACAAGGTCATAGCCGCGGTAGAATTTTTTGTGGCCGGCCGGAAGGTGGCGACAACAGATCACGCAGCGTCGGGACGGATCCGTTGTGCAAATAGGGGCCACGCAGCCATCAACCCGGTCAGCTCGTTCGCGATGTAACCATTGATTTTGTGGAATGCGTGGAAGCCCCAGTTGTAACCGCCTTCGCGATAATTCGTGTAGCGATCCTTCGCGGCCTCGGTCCACATGTCGATGCGATGGCGGTCGGTCCCAAGTTCCGTCGCTGAAATAACCTTCCGAAACCGCTGGCCGCCCGGCTCGTGACAATCCGCGCAGTACCTTTCGTACAGCGCCTTACCCTGCTTGACCTCCGTTTCATCGACGCGGTAGGGACCGTCCGCATTGCGCGCAACGGAGAAGAAGGCGACGGTGGCGGCTTTTGCAGGCGGATAAAATCGATGATGGCGTCGAGCCTCGGCTTGGCGCGTGCAAAGCCCTGGTAGGTCATGCCGTCGCCGATGGCACCGGCGATTGCGGTTTCTTGCAGGCTGGTGCTAAGGCCGTCCCAATGCAGCGAATATTTGGCGTGAGGGATCACTCGCAACGAGGTCCAGATCCCAGAGCGGCATGATGTCGGAATTCTCGATGGTGCCGTCGTCGGGTAAATGAAGATTGAAAAACTTGACCGGGTTGAACGGGTCAATCCGCCCCGGCCCCCAATCCGGCCGCGACTCCGTCCAGGCAAAGCGGGTAGCCTGGTCCTCGAACGCCGACCCAACGGCCGGAATCAGCAGGTAGCGGTAAATCAGCCGTTCCCACAGCGGCATATCGTAGATCGCCGTGATCGCCGCCATCACACTGGTCGGCCGTGAACCGATCTTTTTGTGGCGGCCGATCTCGACGAGGAGACGCAAGAAGCCCCTGGACATTGACCCGCGTGCCGGCGCCGGACAGGACAAACGTCGCGGGGTCGTCGGCATGCAGGCGATAGCTGCCCTGGTGACAGAATGCGCAGTTTGGCGCCACGCGCGGGATCACCCCCAGCGTCTTCTTGGAGAAACCGACCGGCAGTTCCTCCCCCGCTACCCAGTAGACACCGATCGAGCCGTAGCCATCCTGGTTGCCTGGCAGGTATTCAGGAACATCGTCGGCAGCACCCGCCAGATCCAATAGGGCGAGGCCTTGCTCGCTTTCATTGCCGATCGAGCCATGGTTGAAGACGCGCAGCGGATCGTTGGTCGCGGGTTGGGCAACCGGACACAGTAGCACAAACCACGCGAATAGGATCAGCACCACCAACGGTGCGAGGAAGCCGGCGACCAATCGGGACAGAACGCGCGGGTCATCGGATGAGGCCGGTCGCGCGGTGTTGCTTTTCGAGCGTCGCGATGCGGATGAGGCAATACCCCGTGGTCGAGCCGATTAAGAGCGTCAACGAACGAAATCGACAGGAACCCGAGCGGTTGTCCGTACAACACCACCGCTAAGAAGAAAAACGTGGCACCGAACGTGCGGGAAACAAAGACAGGCGATATAAGCGTTGGCGCGATAACGGCCAAAATCGATTGCGGCCGGGATATAGAAGACTGAAATGATCATCAACAAACCGGCCGATTCGCGTGCCCAGACCAACTGGTCGAGCGGGATATTAAACAGGTCCAGCATCCACCGCGGAAAGAACAATAGCGGGATGATGAACAGCGCATTCAGAAAAATGCCAAACCAAACCAGGATGGTGTGGCGTAGGATCCAGACACTCACGGTGCTTTCGGTGGAGGCTTCATAGCGTTTTCATGTACTCCACGATGGCATCACTGATCGGCTGGGGGCAGTTCGGTTCCGCAAACTCGCCCCTCATGCCCGCTGTTGAGGTGCCGAGATCGGACGTGTCGTAAAGAAACAGGTTTTCTGGCGCCGATCCGTAGCTGTCGGTCCGGCACCCCACCTTGGCGGTGTCGAGGATGTCGCTGCCGCGATACCATTTTTTGGGGCGGTTCGCCGCGGGTTCGGCAAGTCGCGCGAGGGTTGGGACCGAGCCGTTATGGAGGTAGGGGCGAGCGCGCCCAGATGCCAGTCAAGCGGCTGGTTGGCGGGTAGCCGGCCGTCTTACGGAAATGGGTGAAGCGCCAAGGATAGCCGGCATAAAGGGTATTCTGCGCGGCCGAGAAATTTTGGGTGTAGGAGGCCCAGCGGTCGCGATCCGTACCGATCTGGTCCAGGTCCACGACCTGGCCCAGGCGCGGGAAACGGTTGGTATTGTAGTCGTAATCCCCGGATGCGTTTTTCATGCCGTGTGGCAGCCGGCGCAGTATCCCGCGAAGAGCTGGCGACCGTGTTCGACCTTCGAATGATCGATCGCCGAGAGCAACGGGAACGCGGGCGCCGGAAGGTCCCATATCCAGTTTCAGATCCTCTTGATCGCCGCAATCTCAACGGTCACCGGCGTCACTCCAGCACCCAGGGCAGCACTTAGATTGCGCTCGTCTACGGACGTGTTGTTGCCGTCCCAGTGCAGGTTGCATCCCGTCGCGCGGGCGCTGCTGCCAGATCGCCGGAAAGTCGGCGGAACCATTCAACTCGCTCTCGGAAATATGGGCGGCGTCCATCGGGAAGTTGAATTGGATCGCCTTGTAGGGGTTGAAGGTATCGACCCGGCCGGGGCCCCAATCCTCCTGGCGATGAATGAAAGCGAGCTGCTGCGACAGCCCTATCAATGCCTGTTGAACCCGCGGAAAAACGCGACATACCGATAGATTAAGCGATCAACAAGATTGAGGTTGCCGCCGACTGCAGGACTGTCGATCGCCTGGATCAAATTGTCGGCGTTGAATCTCGGGTCGACCGCGACTTTCAGGAAAAATTTTAACAGATCGAAAAGACGTAAATTGTTTGAGGGTGCGCCATAGATAAAAGTGGGTCGGTCGGCCAGGTTGAGACGATATGTGCCGACATGGCAGACCGCGCAATTGAGCCAGACCCGCTCAACGCCGGTCACGATCCGCTTCGACATGCCGATCGGCAGCTCGGTCTGCTCATTCTCATAGAGCATTCCGAACCGGCGGTACCCGGTCGGCCCAAGTTCTTCCGGTACATGACCGGCAACGCCTTAAATACCAGGATAGGCAGGCCATTGACAGGTTCGCTGCCGATAGAACCACATTTAGAAGTGGTCCAGATCATCTCGGTAGGCGACGACGTAGTTGGTTCACGAAAATCAGGTAATAGAGCGCGGTCAGCACCAACAGCAGAATAATCAGACAACGGATCAGCGATGTCGGGCAAGTACGCGTTCTACTGGTGTTGGAGGATTGTAGTTCATGATGAACGCCTCCTCTTTTCCTTATAAGGCTCGCGTCATCGGAACAGTGGCGGCTCGTAGACCGACATGACGGACCGGTCGACTTCCATTTTCGTCGAACGTATCGCCGTCGTAGCGGGATACTTCATAGCATCCGAGCAGGTTGGCCAAATCATTGAGTAGGCATTTGTTACAGTAAGTACATTCCTTTGCCTGACCGGCCCGTTGGCGGTTCGCAGGATATGGGGAGATCGTCGTTGGCGATTAGGGGCCGGCCAATGCTAACCCCGTCACACGACCCGTCCCTGATCACGCCGGCGATGTTCGCAGCGTGTTGAAAGCCGCCCGTGCACAGGAATTTAATACTGGGATCGATTTTTTATGATTTCGTCGCGCAGATATTTGGAATAGGCGGCGTTGATGCCTTCGATGACCTTGCCGCGTCGGGTGCGCCATAGCCATTGGAATAGCGGGCCGCCGATTGGGCTGCTGAAGATCGCGTAATTGAAGCGGGTGCGCACGCCCGAGGACAACATGCCACCGTACCAGCGGTACCAGATTCTGGGCGGAGATGTCGCCCGGTGGATTGCGCGGTGAGGAAAGGTTGAGCCACTGGAAATGTGAAAAGCGTCAACACTCCTTGCCGTCATCAAGCAGCATCTTGCAAATGGTAAAGGTGTCTTCGAGGGTGTTACCCTTCTTCTTCCAGGGATATAACCTGTTGTTATGGTCCACACCGTTGATCTTCATCTGAAGGTGAAATTCTGGGCCGACCTCGCGACGAATGGCACGCACGATCTCCAGCACGAACCGCGCTCGGTTCTCTACGGGGCCGCCATAATCGTCGGTGCGGTCGTTGATCCCGGAGCTCAAGAACTGGGTGATCAGATAACCATTCGCGCCATGCAGCTCGACACCGTCAAGCCCAGCCACTAGGCGCGGCGGGCGCCCTGCGCGAACTGCTCGACGACCTCGCGGATGTCCGTAGCGGTCATGGCCTGGGCCAGTATTCCGTGAAGAAATCCGTCTGGTTGGTTGAGCTCGGGGCTCTTTAAACAGGTTCTCGACCCCGCCCATGTCCTGCTGCCGCCCGGAATGGCTGAGCTGCATCATGAATCGGCAGTCATGGTCGTGGACTCGCTTGCCGACCTCACGCCAGAACGGGATCTTGTCGTCATCGTCGATCATCGCGTAGCGAATTAAAATTCGCCCACGTACCGCGACCGGCGTGTAGGACGAGATGATGCAGCCGACGCCGCCTGGCGAATTTTTTCTTCCCAGTTCAGTCTCGACATGTCCGCCGTGCCCATTGTATTCATCAAACATTCCGGACAAATTTGACCGAAACAATCTATTTTTTACTGTCAACTGTCGAAATTGTAGGGATGAGAAAAATCAGCGCCGCGTTGTCTTCATGAAGGAACGTTCCGTCCATCCGCGTCATGTTCGACTCTCCGGACGAGATCATCGGGTTCTGGGTTGGTTAACGCTAGACGATGGCTCGTGGGCATTCAAGAACATTTCCCGCGCGATCCACACAGGCGCCCCTGTGGTGCTGGCGTCGCCGATCGAGCCGAGAGCAGGGCGCGGAGCCATCCGGGACGAAAAGACCGTTGATCGCCTCATTTGTCGGCGCTGTGGGCTTCCCTCGGACAACCCGATCACAGGGTCAGCAGAAACATCACGAGGATCGTCGGGATGTCGGCCTGCGGCGACCCTTCGGCAAGCACCAGGGTGGGGGGCGGCGGGCAAGCCCCCAATGCGCGAGGCGTTCGGCGTTTTTTAGAGGTCGAGTCCAAATTCCAGGATGCCGCATTCGCGGCGCATCCTCTGATAGTCCCAGTAGTAATAGCCCATCGCCGAGCTTGGGTGAAGCAGGCATGGCGCTCGACAAACCGCGCCTCCTGGCTCCGTGAGCCATCCGGTCAGGTTTCGGTGCGAGGGTTTGGCTGCGCCACTCCCGCGCTGTTGGCCGAACCGGGTATAGAGCTCGAAAGCGCATTCCGGCGCTCGGGATCCGGAAAGCTGGCGGTCAAAGCCACTGCCGGATCGCGTGAGGCGATTGTAGAGGTCTGACGCGCGCGCTAGATCGACGCTGCCCGTCGGCGCTGAGGGGAGCGCCCGACAGCGATCGGGACGCACCAGCAGGTCCTGAGTATCCGTCCATGTTTTCCGGGCGCGCTCCCGACTTTGACTATGGCCGTCAGCTCGCCAGCCCGCGCTGTTGTGCCAGCACAAATTCTCCAAGATGGCGGTTCTGATCGACTGGGTACTGCGTTGCCAGACCGTCGGCGAGAAAAACCGTCCAGATTGGCTCGCTGCCCCCGGCTGCTGAAATCCAGGTGCATGTCCTCGTTCGTCCACAACCCCGCATTGCCAGGCGAATGGCATCTGGCGCAGCTCCCCGTGAACAGCTGCGCCCCATGAACCACGGTCGGCCGCCTGCGAGGTTTGGATATCGATGGGCGAAAGGTTCGGCGAGGGCCCGATTGGCAGAAGGTTCGGCAATGGCCGCGGTCAGTGCGCGGTGCCGAGCCCGCTGCTCGGCTCTGGGAGCGGCGGAAGAAACTTGCCGGCCTGGTCAGGCTTTCGGCAGGATAGCCGAGTGAGCCGAAGGTCCCTTCATTGGCACGAGCACGGCGCGCCGGCATCGGCGAGCAGGTTCGTAAGCCCCTTTGTAGGCGAGCCAGCGATACATGCCGATCACGCCGCAGCAGCTCGTCTTCCTGATGCAGCGTCGAGGTATAGAGCGTCAAATCCTGGAGCGCGCGAGGATGACATCGGCCCACGAGCGCCTGACGCTCTTCGCCGTGCAGATAGAGGCGCCTTCGAACCCCGATGTCGATCAGCTCCGAACGCGACAGCGCTCGGCGTACCGGCGCGGCATGATTGGTGATAATGGGCATGACTTGGGGGAGAAGAAATAATCGTTCCTGCGTAATCCCCGCGTCATTGGACGGCACGAAGAGGGTGGATTCTGGTCGCTCCGGGTGGTAGATTGTAGATCAATAAAGGTCTTGTCGATCGGCTCCTTGGAGAAGTAGCCGCATGTCCCCGGCAACGCGCTCCTCGTTGATTACCCCGAGCGCTTCGGCGCAGGCGTAAATAGCGGGCCCCCCCATCGCCCCTCAATCCGTTTGCCCCGGCTCGGCGATGATCATATTGGATGAAATTTAAGCGGCGGTTCCTCCTCTAACGCCAACCGCAAGTGCGGCCGCTGAGCGTCAGGAATGTCGCCTTCCAGTCCGGAGTTTGCGTATGCCGTTGAAGATGCGGCTTATGCGATTGGCCCTCGAGGCTCGTACTCGTAGGTGACGCGGGCGGCACGGCGGGGCGGCACAACTAAAAAAGCCCGATCCATTGGCCGGTCGTCTGTCCTGGGTATGGATAGGTTTGGCTGGCCTCCGCATAGACGTAGCCCGCCCAACCGGTCGGATTTGTCTCTCGTCCTCCCGACAGGGGTTCCAAGAACGGCAGGTGGAGGGCCATCTGCGATCGGATGATTGGGGCTTGCTCCACTCGAATGTCTGGAGTGTCGAAGGAAACCTGAGGGAGCGACGAGGCGCTCTACTCCGGCTTCGGGCAGCAAATGGGATGCGCGCGCCGCCCGAAAAAGGGCGGATGCCCTCTCGCCGGTACTGCGATCGGGATCATCGCCTTGTGCAAGCGCATCTGCTTGATCGGTGCATCGCCGTTGAATTCGCGGGAACTGATAAACCGTCTGGGTCGATAGCTGGGCGCGCTACACCTGACTCCTTATACTTCAAAGCCTGCACTCAGCTGGGTAAGCGGATCTTTCTGGTCGGTCGGGCCGCGAAGCCGAATATTCCGTCCCAGTCCACCCCGAGCAAAGAGATGTAGCCATGGCAGGCCCGAGTTCCGGTCCCAGGCCCAACAGGCTTTTTCTCCATAGGCGCACCGATCGGCCGCCGAGCGCATTGTCGGTGCGCCTTGCGGAGCGAGCCCGTTGCGGCGCCCTCCAAAGCGCCTGTCGCGTCTCGCGCGCGTGTCGCCTTCCGAGGAAGTTCCCGCCAGCAACGGCGCACCGTATTGCAGCCGATCCGGCCCGGCCTTGGCAATTCTCCCACGGGCACGGTATTGCTGGCGAGCACCGGACCGTCCGGATCTCGCGATTTGCCAGCCATCGACGAATACGTACTTGTCCTTTTCGACCACCCGTGCCGTGTTGGGATCGCGATAACGCAATGGCGCTCCGGTTCGGCGGATGTCGAGCACGTGGCTTCCGGCGAGCGGAATTCGAGGCGACCTGAACCGGCCCTCGTAGGCGGTGAATCGGTACGGTCAGATCGATCTCTGAGTCGTTCCATGCATAGATGTCCCCTGCCCAAGTATCCGGAGCCGAAGCTGGTATTTCTCGACGAAGTAGTCAAGCACTTTGCCCTGTGCCTCGGCGAAGAGCGAGGCTGCGCTCCGGTCTGCAGATCTATACGGGCAGGGTGGGACGATCAAGCCGCTGGCTCCAAGGCGCGCACCGTAAGCCGGGCAATACCCTTGGAGAGTTCTTTATCTCCCGCTTCCGGTGTGGCGAGCTGGTAACTGACGATGCGCCGGCCGGCGGCACACCACCCGCTGGCGGCCCCAAGCCGGGTCGCGCCGCGGTGATCGGTCCCGGCTCCAAAATTATGGCCTTTTCCGGGAGGATCTCTTGGCCCGGCTTCAGCGTCGGTGCGGCTGTAGGATTGACGGCTGACCACAGCACCGCACCGCTGTCACGGCTCAACCACCGCGCTTCGACCACCGGGCGATCGGCGGCATCGGCAACCGCGATCACAGTCGACAGCGCAAGGGCGGTAATCAGCGTATTGTTCAGTGTTGCCGCGCGTCATACGTCCCCCTTTGCCCTCCGACATTCCAGATTGCAGCCGGAAGTTCCGCCGGAACCCGACGACAACTTGATCCGATGTCGTTCGCTTTTCAAACGCTGCCTTGTCTTCAGGAAAGCGTCGGAGCCAGAAACGGCACGCTACCATCGGATCCCCCTAGTCTCCACCGGAGGCACGAGCCAAAACTCAATTTCTGCTTAACCATAAACGAACCGGGTGAAAACGGCCAAGCGGGGTCTGTCGAGCGGTAGGCGCTATCGAGCAGTGGTTGCGGATTTGGCGTGTGCTGTGTTTCCGGCGGCGTGCCGAGGCGCTCGCTGAGCGTTCGGAGGGCACGATCCTCAACCTGATCAATCAGGGCGATGTCCTCGTTCGGCGGAGTGCAGGTTGAACCTTTGGAAGCTGATCCTGACGCTTCGCCGTGCCGTATGCGGTCGCCACCTACGGCGCGGTGTCATATCGGCTGCGAGCGGGTTCCGACTGAGCGCCGCTTCGCCGTCACCGTCGCAGCGCCTCGTCCTCGAGGCCGAAAGACGGATTGCGGCGCGCTAAACCCGGGAAGGGTGAATTCGCCGAGCGAGGCAAACTCGCCCGGGCAGTGGCGCGCGAATTCGTCCGAGGCGAGGATCGCGCGCCCCAGCTGGCCGGTCAGCTTTTCGATGCGCGCGGCAAAATTGACCGCTGGACCGATGCAGGTGAAATCCAGCCGATTGCCGCTGCCGATATTGCCGTAGAGCACATCGCCGATGTGCAGCGCCAGGCCGAACCGCAACCCCGGCATCGCCGAGCTGGCGAGTGCCGCGATATTCGTCTGCGCCTGGCGTGCGGCGGCGAGTGCGCGCTGGCACACCTCGGTCTCGTCGCCGGCGATCGCAAAAATCGCCAAGCAGCCCGTCGCCCATGAATTTCAGCACCTCGGCGCCGTGGTCGAGGATCACCGGCACCTGACAATCGAAATAGCGATTGAGGAGGTCGATCAGCAGCGTGCGGCGGCAGACTGTCGGCCAACGCGGTAAACCCGCGCATGTCCGACAGCCAGATGGCCGCGTGGATCTCCTCGATGTCGCCGCGCCGGATATGCCCGGCGAGGATGCGCTCGCCGGCGTCATGCCCGACATAGGTATCGAGCAAGGTGCTCGCCATCCGCCGCAGGGCGCGGATCTCGGCGACCCGCGCCAGCGGCGTGATGACGGCCTCGATGCCGGCGATCTGCGCGTCGGTGAAGCCGCCCGGCTGCCGCGTCGTGCAGGTCACCGCATGAATGGCGCCATCGGTGAAGACGAGCGGCGCGGCGAGATAGTCGGTCACCTCTTCGGCGCGAAGATCCGCAAGGACCGGAAAATCCGCGGGACAGTCCGGATCGGCCAGCTTGCGCCTGATCGGTTCGCCCGTCCGATAGACGCGGGCGATCGGACTGTCGCGGAAATATTCGGTTTCGAGAAGCTCGAACGGCGCCTCTGGTAAGCTCGACCTCGGCATCCGGGCCGCCAGATGAATCGCCGACCCATGACGTTCGGGTGCAATGTGCGGACGAACACGGCGACCCGCCACAGCGGAATGCCGCAAGCGACGAGCCGCTCGGACAATTGGGCCAATACCTGCTGCGGCAGCGGCGCCGACCGCGCGCCGTCGATCAGCCAATCCACAACCGCTTTGATCTCGCGAGTGGGCATCGCGGTCCGAATTGATCGCTTCTACATCGCAGCTCATATTACCGGTACACGCGCGAGGAAGAGGAGCGACATGGCGATCAAGGTGACCCCGCTTCACCCGACCCTCGGCGCCGAGGTGCGCGGCGTCGATCTGACCCGGCCGGTGATGCCCGAAGTCTTTGCCGAGATCGAAGCGGCGTTCAACCGCCACGGCATCCTCGTCTTCCCGGAGCAGCCGGTGACCGACGAGCAGCAGCTCGCCTTCAGCCGGCTCTTCGGCCCGCTCGAGGTCAATCCGAATTATGCCGGCACAAGATTGCGCCTGCGGCTGACCTCGCCGACATCTCCAACCTCGACCCCGAAGGACGGGTGCTGGCGCGCGACGACCGGCGCAACCTGTTCAACCTCGGCAACCAGCTCTGGCACACCGACAGCTCGTTCAAGCGCATCCCGGCGAAGTGCTCGCTGCTCTCGGCCCGCGAGCTCCCGTCCCAGGTCCGATGGGCGGCGGCGAGACCGAGATTCGCCGATATGCGCGCGGCCTGGGACGCGCTGCCGGAGGCGCGCAAGCGCAAGCTCGACGGGCTCGTCGTCGAGCACAGCATCTTCCGCTCGCGCAGCCAGATCGGCTTTGCCGGATTTCAACGACGACGATCTTCACGGAATTGCCGCCGGTGCGGCAGGCGCTGGTCCGTCACCACCGCTACTCGGGCCGCACCAGCCTCTACCTCGCCTCGCACGCCTCGCACATCATCGGCCGGCCGGTCGAGGAGGGGAGGGCGCTGATCGAGGAGCTGATCGCCTTCGCGACCCAGCCGCAATTCGTCTACCGGCACCGCTGGACCGTCGGCGACCTCGTCATCTGGGACAACCGCTGCACGATGCATCGCGGCCGCCCCTATGACGACACCCAGCGCCGCGTACTGCACCGCACGACGGTGTCGGACTGGGGCCGAATACACTCGAGCAGGAAGGGCCGGCCGCGCCCGCAGCGGCCTGAGGCGTCCCCGATCGCTCTGCCCGACCGACTCGTGGGTTGACCGCATCAATGCGCACGGTAGAAGGGTTTCTCATCTTGGTAGAAGGTGGCCAGGTTGGAGTTTGAACATCAAGAACGCGGGAAGCCACCGGCTATGCGCGAACTGGCGGCGCTTACGGGCGAGGCTATGACGGCGGCCGTCACGGCAGCCCTTCGCGAGCGGCTCGGATCGGGTGCGCCGCGAATCGGGGCGTCACCCTGACCGGACCGCCCCTCGTTGAAGATCGGCGACGGAATCGTGCGGCGCGCCGAAAGAACCCAGTCCCGCTCCGTTGATCACGGTCGATTTGTTGTACGACAGGCGCGGACTGCCGCGAGTGATTCGTCGATGCTGGCGCTGATTCGCCCTCCTTCGCGACGAGCCGGAGGCGCGGGCTGCGCCGCGGGCGATCGAGGCAGTGCCGCTCGCCGCCGCATTTCAGCGCCACCGATTTCGTCGAAGCGGCGATCGTCATCGACGCCGAGGTCAGACCCCATTGCCAGCCGGCGCTTTGATGATCTCTTCGTGAGAGGGCACAGCTCGAATCGGGCCCCGTCACCGGAGGCGCAGAGCACGAATGCGCGCGAGGCTTACCGATTTCGGCAAAGGACAGCGGCAGCCCCTCGCGCGGCTGCAATTTCTCGGGACTGCTTTGCCTACTGCGCCCCTGTACCCAGGATCTACGGGTCGAGCCGCTGCTGTTCAAGGGCGATGACTTCACGCCATACGGACCGTCACTCCCGAACTGCGGTGAATGCCGCCAGTGCTGCCCGCGGCCCGATCGACTACCGTTCACCCCATTTCTTTCCGTCTTCGACAGTCTCTTCCTCGATCGCGTAGAACTCGTCGAGGCCGACGAGGGTCTCGATGTCGTGACGCGCCGTGACGCATTCCTCGGGCTGAGGCCGGTAAAATCGCCCGGTCGCCCGCAGCTCCTCGAGCGCACGCTTGTTGAAATGAAAGCTGACCAATAGAGAGAGCAATGCGTCGAGCGCCACCTTGTAGCCCATATCGGCGAGCTGGGCGGCGGTCGCGACCGGACGGTTGTCGCGGTTGCCGCGGCTGACGACGTAGACCAGCGGGATCTTCGACAGCTTCGGCGCCTGCTGCAGATTCGCCGAGGTCGCGCGGGAAGATCATCCCCATATCGGCGCCGTGCTCGGCCGCCAGGTTCACCCGGCCGATGGCTTCGTCGAGCCCCTCGAAGCGGCAGGAATCGCTCCGGGCGATGATCACGAAATCCTTGTCGGTCTGGTCGCGCTGGCGGCAGGCGAGCCGGATCTTGTCGGCGAATTCCTTTGCGCGGGATCACGTGCGCCACGTATTTGTGGTAATGCGCCCGCTTCGGGAACAGCTGGTCCTCGATATGGACGCCGGCGACGCCGGCATGAATGAACTCGCGCACGGTACGCATCGTGTGCAGCGGCTCGCCGAAACCGGCACCGGCATCGGCGAGCACCGGGATGCCGACCGCCCTGGCGACATCGCCAGCCACCGGACCTGCTCATCCAACGTCAAGCAGCGGCTCGGAGGTGCAGCGCGAGCCGCCGGTGACAAACCCGCCGACATAGGCCGCCTTGAACCCGGTCTGCTCGATCAGCCGGCCGCCGAGCGCGTCATAGGCGACCGGGGTATGGATGAACGCCTCCTCGGCAAGCAGCCTGCGCAATGCCGCGGTTTTGCCGGCCATGATCTCCTCCTGAAGAAAGCTACACTCGATCCGTGCCCCGGCGATCCTCCCGAGCGTGGCGGGCAGCTTGCGCCGATGTCGTCAGCCGATCAACCGCGGCCATCCGGCGAGCGGCTGTGGCATTATCGAGCCGACCTAGGACAGAAGGTGATCTCATGTGGCCACGCACTGATTTCCTCGAATTGTTGGGCATCATTCATCCTATCGTTCAAGCGCCGATGAGCGGCTTCACACCTCCGGCGCTCGTGACGGCCGTCTGCAATGCAGGAGGCTTGGGCTCGATCGGGTGCGTGGGGCAGCCGCCGGACGTGGTGCGGGAGCAGGTCGCGGCGGTGCGCCAGGCAACCAACCGCCCGTTCAATCTCAACTTTTTTGTCCATCGGAGTCCGCAAACCGATCCCGAGGCGACGGCGCGGATGCGGGCAAAGCTCGCACCCTATTTCGACGAGTATGGGCTGAGGCCCGTGCCTGAGCCAAACGAGCCCTTTTCGACCTTCGATGCAGAGCAGCTCGACCTCGTCCTCGAGCTCCGACCGCGCGTCGTCAGCTTTCACTTTGGTCTGCCGGAGACCGCTGCGGTGCGGCGGCTCAAAGGAGCCGGCTGCATCATTCTCAGCTCGGCGACCACCGTCGCCGAGGCCCGTTGGCTCGAAGCAAACGGCGCCGACGTCATCATAGCGCCAGGGATTTGAGGCCGGCGGGCATCGCGGCAGTTTCAGCGGCAGTGCGGGAGCCGGCATGGTCGGCACCATGGCGCTGGTGCCGCAAATCGTCGATGCCGTGCATGTGCCGGTGATTGCCGCGGGCGGCATCGCCGACGGTCGGGGGATCGCGGCGGCCTTCGCCCTCGGTGCGAGCGGGGTCCAGATGGGCACGGCTTTTGGGTTGTCCGGAAGCCACCGTCTCGCCGCTTTACCGCGCTCGACTGCGGGCTGCTGCCGACGATGCCACCGAGCTGACGCGCGTCTTCACCGGCCGCCCGGCCCGCGCCTATGCGCAACCGCTTCGTCACGGAGATGGCCGATACCGAGCCATTGGATTTTCCGCTGCAGGCGAGCCTCGTCGGCCCCCTTTGGCGACTGCCGAACGAGGAGGCGCGGCCGCCTTCATGCCGGTCTGGGCGGGTCAGGCGGCTCCGCTGGTGCGCGAACTTGCCGGCCAGTCAACTGATCGAACAGCTTGTGGCAGAAGCCCAGCCGATCGTCGGACAGAAAAGGTCAGCGCCCTAGCGGCAGCCGGGCCGCCGGGATCGCGTCTGGTATCTTTGGGCCGCATGTGTTACCGTGTGATCCAAGGTGGCACAGGAGGGATCGTTGCCCAACGACAACGCCGGATCGACACACGTTTCGCTGCGCGTCCCGAACGATCTTATTCAAGCGTTCGACAAGCTTGCTGTGATACTCGAACGTCCGCGCTCCTGGGTGATGTTGCGCGCGCTGCGCCAGTATCTCAGAAGACGAGGGTGCGGAGATCGCCGAGGACGTGGAGAGTCTGGCGGAGCTTGACCGCGGCGAGATCGTCTCGGCTGAAGATTTGCGGCGGCAGGTCGAGGAGATAATCGCCAACCCAGAAGAGAGCGCGTGCGCGACGGAAATGACCATCCGCGTCGTCCATTCCGCGACGCGCGGCTGCTGAAGTTGAGGAAATAACGGCCTACTCTCGCCGAGCACAGTCAGGCGGCAGCAGATCGTTTTTCGCGGAGCCCTCGAACGCGCCGAGCAACAAGCTTTCGCAATTTCCCAATTCCGGCGCGCCGGCCCACTGTCCGGCACGCGCCGGCTTATTGTCGGGAGTTACGTCATCTCGTATCGGCGACGCGGAAGCCGATGTCGAGATTTTCGCGGTCAGACACGCTCGCCGAAGGGACGCTCGTGTCTAGATCGCATTCCATCGACCCAGATATTTCGAGTCCCTCTGCGCGCACAGCCCACGTGCCCGCAGCTCCAGTCGCTCAGACGAACGCTCTGACGCATTCCACGAGGCTGGTGCGGCGTTGAGCACGCGCAGCTCGTGTCCGAGGTCTGGACAGCACGGCGCGACGTGTGGATCGCTGGCAGACTGCATGGCAGTCCGGACGAAGCTCAGCGACGCGGGTTTCGACCGTCCGGCTGGTCGGGCGGCAGCCGTACCTGCTCGGGTCGGCAGCGGCGCGATGCCGCCGTGCCCGTCCTCGTCCGCGCCCCCATCAGCCGCGAGTAGCCCGCGACATCGGCGGCGAGGATCGCGGCGAGACGCGTCGGGTCTGGCTCACGTCGCCTCGCCGGCCGCGCAGGCGTAGGCCCGACAGGAAGAGCTCGCGGTCCTCGGGGTTGCGGAACGGCAGATCGCTCGGCACGACCAGCAGGGTAATGGCGCGCAGCCGGGCGACGATCGCGCGCGCTTCGTCGAGCCGCCCCATATGGGCATAGCACGCGGCGAGAGTGCGGTATGAGGCGGGAAAGCCCGGATGGTCTTGAATGGACAGGAGCAGCTTCGCCGCCGCTTCGTCAAACTGGTGTTTGAAGAAATAGGCCGTGCCCATCACGGATAGCGGCTGACCCGATACGCTCGCGCGGGCTCAGGCGCAGCGAGGTCTCGACATGCTCGATCGCGAGATCGGGTTGACCGGCAAAGATCCTGAGAGTGCCGCTCACAAACCAGCCGCGGGCGAAGCTCGGGTTGAGCGCGAGCGCACGGTCGACCAGCCCGATCATGGCGCCGATATCCTCGCCGAAATACGCCAGCACGAGGGCGGCGTTGGCGAGGATGCCCGGGTCGTTCTCCCCCACCTGGAGCGCCTGCCGAGCAAGATCGATGGCCTTGCGGCGGTTTGTCTCCGGCTCTTCGGCCCAGCCGTCTCTGACGAGCTGTCAGGTGGCAGATCGCCGCCCAGGACAGTGCCGGCCCGTAATGCGGATCGATCGCGATCGCCTGCTCGAGCAATCCCAGAGCCTCGAAAACCCGCTCTTTCGTTATTGGATAGAAGACCGCAAGCGCGCGCAGGTAGAGATCGTAGGCGCTGAGGTCGGTCGTCGGCCGCGCGGCGGAGCGGCGCATCTCGGCGGCCTGCAATGCCGGCTCGATGACGCCGGCGACGCTGACCGCGACCTTGTCCTGCAAGCTCGAAGACGTCTTCGAGCGAGCCGTCGAAGCGGTCGGCCCAGAGATGCGTGCCGGTCAGCGGCATCGATCAGCTGCGCCGGTGATGCGCACCCGGCTGCCGGCCTTGCGCACCGAGCCTTCGAGCACATAGCGCACGCCGAGCTCGCGCCCGACCTGCTTCACGTCGACCGCGCTGGCCCTTGTAGGTGAAGCTCGAATTGCGGGCGATGACGAAGAGCCAGCGGATGCGGGAGAGCGCGGTGATGATCTCCTCGACCATGCCGTCGGCGAAATATTCCTGCTCCGGGTCGCCGCTCATATTGGCGAACGGCAGCACCGCGATCGACGGCTTGTCGGGGGAGCGGCAGCGCTGGCGGCTCGCCGCGCTGCTGCGCGCGCGTCCCTCCCGCTCGCGCGGGGTCAGGAGGGGCCGCGATGCGACCCGGTAGACGCGCAGCGGCCGGGCGATGTTCTTGAGGCTGCTGCTCGCCCGATATCGGCAAACTCGGCCTCGATCTTGTCGCGCACCTGATCAGAACGCGTCGTCGGAGATGCAGATGCCGCCCGGTTCGGCCAGCGCTTCGAGCCGTGCCGCGATGTTGACGCCGTCGCCGTAGATGTCGTCGCCATCGATGATCACGTCGCCGAGATTGATCCCGATGCGGAAGCTCGATGCGGCTGGTCCGGCGGATCGCCGGCGTTGCGCTCGGCCATCGCCCGCTGCATCTCGACGGCGCAGCGCACCGCGTCGACGACGCTGCCGAACTCGACCAGCATCCCGTCGCCGGTGGTCTTGACGATGCGGCCGCGATGCTCGGCGATGCCGGATCGATCAACTCATTGCGGTGCGCCTTCAGGCGCGCAGCGTGCCTCCTCGTCCTCGCCCATCAGCCGGCTGTAGCCCGCGACATCGGCCGCCAGGATCGCCGCCAGCCTGCGCTCGACCCGCTCCGCTCGCACGGTGGCCCTCCCGAGATTGCCGGCAGCTTGCGCCGATGCCGCCAGCCGATCAACCGCCGATCATGTGGAATCGCCCGCGGCCCTGAACCGGCCGGTCTTGCGTCACCACGATCGGCGATGTTGCCCCTTGCGGCCGCCAGCGCCGCCGCCTATATAGCGTGCAGATGTTATATTATCAATTATCGTGATGACCTTTACATGCCGATTGAGCAAGACCGAGGCACGTCCCCGAATTCCGCTGCCAATCCCCGCCGACGCCGATTCAGCGCCCGAAATTCCGCTGCCGCCGACTCGGTCAAATCGCACCCAAAGCTTTGATATCACGTTTCCGTTTTTACGCTGACGGGTGATTTTCCGGCGCCAAAGCGAGTTTTCTCCCTGAGAGCAGGGACAAGTGGTCGGTCAGCCGAAGCGCGGCGGCTCGTGCTCCTCGCCGATCAGGGTCAGGACGAGCGAGCGCTGATGCGGCGAGGCGCGGTGCTCGAAGAGGAAGATGCCCTGCCAGACGCCGAGCTGGAGCCGGCCGTCGCTGACCGGGATCGTCAGCTGCGTCTGGGTCAGCGCACTCTTGATGTGCGCCGGCATGTCGTCGGGCCCCTCGTCGTTGTGGCGGTAGAGGCTCATATCCTCCGGCACGATCCGGCGCAGAAAGGCGTCGAGGTCGTGGCGCACGTCGGGCGACGCATTTTCCTGGATCAAGAGCGAGGCCGAGGTGTGCTGGATGTAGACGGTAAGCAGACCGCGTCGAGAGGTTTTGGCGTTCGACCCAACCGCGCGATCTCGGCGGTGATCTCCTTGATCTCGCGCGGCTTGGTATCGATCGAGAGGCGGGTCTGAGCGATGCGCATCGTGGATTAAAGATATGGGTACGAAGAGGCATTCGGCGACGCCCTTCCACCGGATAGCCCTCCGGCCTTATCCTCGCTACTTCGCGTCAAGGGGAAACCCGATGAGATCTGCTCTTTCCGCGCTGGCGTTTCTGGCTCTGCTGGCCTTCAGCCCAGGCGTGCGAGCCCAGAATACCGACCTGCTGCTCGTGCTCGCCGCCGACGTGTCGCGCAGCATCGACGAAGGCGAGTTCGAGTTGCAGCGCAAAGGCTACGCCGCGGCCCTGACCGATCCGCGCGTGCTCGCCGCGATCCGCGGCGGGAACAACGGCACCGTCGCGGTGTGCTTTGTCGAATGGTCCGGGGCCGGGGAGCAGCTGGTCGTCGTCGATTGGACCGATGATCCACGACGAGGAAGATGCCGGCGTTGTCGCCGCGGCGATCCTTGCGGCACCGCGGTCGTTTATGGGACGGACCTCGATCAGCGGCGCCATCGACTTCGCTGATGGAGCGCTTCGCTGCCGCCAAGCCGCAGAGCAATCGGCGCATCATCGACGTCTCCGGTGACGGCACCAACAATTCCGGCCGGCCGGTCACCGAGGCCCGCGATCAGGCGGTGGCCGAGGGTGTCACGATCAACGGTCTGGCGATCATCAACGACCGGCCGAATCCCGGCTACGCCTTCCACACCCAGCCGCCGGGCGGCCTGCCCGAATGGTACCGGCAGAATGTGATCGGCGGCCCGGGCTCGTTTCTCCGCGTCATCGACGATTTTCGATCCTTCTCCGACGCGATGACCAACAAGCTCGTCAGCGAGATCGTCGCCCTTGCGGGGAAGGGCAAACCGCGTCGGTTCGCTGACTATCCGCGCAGCTCTGCGCGGTGCGCCTCTGACCAGCTCGGCCATGCTCGCAAAGCGGAAGTCCCAGCGTACCCCTCGGGCGGAGGCGGTGTCGCACCCGAGCCGCCGCCGCCCGACCGCCGATCGATCCAGGCGGACCGCAGACCGACCGCGTTGGCCGGCGCGTGATCGTGAAAGAGGCTTTGTGCGGTGTGCAGAATGTCGCGCGCGGGGTGCCCGGAACGCTGCAGCCCGTCGATCATCGTGCGGAAATTTCTGAGGTCGGGCTTGTAGGAGCCGATGTCCTCGGCGGTATAGACCATGTCGAACGCGACGCCGAGCCGCCTTTGGCTCTGTGCGAAGCTGGCGCCGGTCGACATTCGACAGGATGACGAGCTTGTAGAACTGCTTGAGATAGGCGAGTGCTGCGGTCGAGTCGGGAAAAGCCGGCCAATTGCCGACCGAGCCGCCGAACGCGCGATGATCCGCCGCCGTCGCGGCGATGCCCCGCTCCTCGGCCAGCCGGCGGTGGACGAGGGCGAGGAGCTCCGAATAGATCATGTCCGGCGTCGCGGCTTCCTGTGCGCTCTCCAGCGCGGGCAAATGCCGCCAGAATGTCGTCGCGCGAGCGCTCGACGAGCTGGCTTCCGAAGAGTGGGCGCAGCGCGTTGACGATGCCGGTTTCCCAGTCGATCAGCGTGCCGTAGCAATCGAAGGTGAGGACCTTGAAGTCCGTCAGGCGCATGGCGGCGTTTCGAGATCGGCTGATGGGCTATGGTAGCCTGAGTTTCGACCGGCAGCGAGGGAGCAGATGACGGGCTTGCCATCCGAAGTCGATGTCGCGGTGATCGGCGCCGGTGCCGCCGGGATCGGCGCGGCGCGGCGTCTGCGCGAAGCCGGCGTGGTTTCCGTCCTGGTGCTCGAGGCGCGCGACCGGGTCGGCGGGCGGGTCAACACGATTGAACCGGCCGGGTTTCCGCTCGATCGCGGTGCGGAATGGCTGCACTCGGCCGACCGCAACCCGCTGTCGCCGATCGCCAAGCGTCTCGGCTTTTCGGTCCACCGCCGGCCGCCGGAATGGACGACCCGGCTGCGCCGCAGCGGCGAGACCATCGAGGCCGAAGCCGATTGGATCGCGACCCGCGAAGCGCAATCCCGGGCCCGGAGAAAGGCCGCGGCGGCGCCGGTCGACCGTTCGTTGGCGAGCCTGCTGGTGCCGGGAGAGCGTTGGAACGACCTGCTCGACGCGACGAGCACCTGGGGAACGGCGCCGAGCTCGATCGCGTGTCTGTCAAAGACTATGTCCGTTACGAGGATAGCGGGACCAACTCGCGGCTCTATGAGGGGTATGGCCGGCTGTTCGAGGCTCTCGCCGAAGGGCTGCCGGTGGCGCGCGCGAGGCCGCGGTGTCGCGGATCGACCATCGCGGGCGGGCAATCCGGCTCGAGACGGCGCGCGGCACGGTCACCGCGGCGCGGGTGATCGTCACCGTGCCGACCTCCATCATCGCCGGCGAGGTCATCCGCTTCGATCCGCCGCTGCCGGACAAGATCGACGCTGCGGCAGGCCTGCCGCTCGGGGTCGACGACAAGCTCTTCATCTCCCTGGAAGGAGCACTTCCCGGGGCTCGAGCACGGTGCCTATCTCGTCGGCTCGACCACCTCGCGGGAGACCATGAGCTACCAGGTGCGGCCGTTCGATCGCCCCGCGATCTATTGCTTTTTCGGCGGTCGCTTTGCGGCGGCGCTCGAAGCGGAAGGGGAGGCGGCGATGTTCTTCCTTCGCCGCCGGCGAGCTCGCCCGCCTCTTTCGGCAGCGGTGTCCGCAGCGCAGCTGGCACCGCTCGCCGCCACCGCCTGGTTGCGCGACCCGTGGGCGCGCGGTTCCTATTCCTACGCCCGTCCCGGCCATGCCGATGACCGGGCACGGCTCGCTGCCCCGGTCGACGACCGTCTGTTTTGCCGGCGAGGCTTGCTCGCCGAACTTCTTCTCGACCGCACACGGCGCTTGGATCAGCGGGATCACCGCCGCCGAAGCCGCCTCGCCAGCCTCGGGGAAGTTACGGTGGCGGTGGCAGCCGCGGCCCTCGTTGAGGGCGAGCACGCGAATGCTCGAAGCGTCGAGCCTGATCGTGCTGATCGAGGCGAGCGCCACCTCGATCCGCGAGTAAAAATCGAGCGGCATGCCGAGCGCGAACAGCAGGGCAGCACGGATGACATCGCCGTGGCTGACGATCACCACGTTGCCGTCCGGATGGACGCTGCTGCAGGTCGAAGAGCGCGCCGACGACCCGATCCTGGACTTGCCGCCAGCTCTCGCCTCCCGGAATGGCGGCGATGCTGCGACAGTTGCTCCACAGCTGCCAGCGCGGGTCTTTGCGGATCTCGTCGGCCGTCAATCCGGTCCACTCGCCGAAATCGAGCTCGATCACATCCTCGCGGCAGCCCACCGGTAGACCGAGCCGCTCGGAGAGGATTTCCGCGGTTTCCTGGGTGCGCTGCAGCGGGCTCGCATAGAGCGCCTCGATCTTTCCTCGGCGAGACGCGCGGCGACGGCGGCGATTTCGGCGCGGCCCTCGGCGAGAGCCCGACCCCCGGCAGACGTCCGTTGATCCGGCCGAACACCGTCGGCTCGCCATGCCGCAGGAGATGGAAAACCGTCACGCCGTTGCCGTCTAGATGCTGCTTCTGCCCGGTCTCCGAGGCGCGCACGATCGCATCGAGCAGGCGATGGCGGGTAACGGCCGCATCGAAGCCGGGGCTGGCGGGCTTGCCGTCGCGGATGCGCTCGCCGAGCTTGGCGTAGAGCTGCGCGACGTTATAGCGCGAATCCGCGGTCAACCCTTCCGGCACCCAGCGATATTTGCCAGGAACGGGCAGGTCGGCGAGTGCCGGTGCCCTCGCCGCGCGCGCCTTCAGCTTCAGCTCCTGGCGCTGCATCGAGGTGCGCGAGGTGGCGGTGAGTACGAGGTCGCCCTCCGTCCCGTGGATCTCGAACAGAAAATCGGTCCCGCGCGCCATGCCGCCGCGGACCTGGAACGACACGACAGCGCCATCCCCGACGATGCCGTTGACGACCACCTGGTCGGGCGAGGTCTTCGCGACCATCTCGCCGGTTTCCTGCGCACGGGATACGATCGCGCTGGCTGACGACGAAGGCGGCGAGCTCGCGGAATTCGCCGAGGCAGTGGCACAGCGCATCGATGGTGTGGCCGCCGGTGATGGTCAAGCAGGTTGGCGCCATTGGCGCGGTCGGCCTGGTAGGCGCGGTCGATCGAGGCTCCCCAGTTCGGGGCGCAGGTGATCATCGTCGCCGTCAGCACCCGCCCGACATAGCCGTCGGCGACCAGATCCCTGACGTAGTTGATCGCCGGAGACATCTGGCCCTGCAGCCCGACGACGTGCCGGATCCCCTGGCGCTCCGCCGCACCGAGCATCTGCATGCGGCCTCGCCGGTGTCGCGGCCGAGCGGCCATTCGCAATAGACGTGCTTGCCGGCGTCGATCGCGGCCATCACCGGCCGGTAATGGTCGGGCACCTTTACGCTGACCGTGACCAGATCGACATCGGGATGTTGCGCCAGCTTTTCGGGATCGCAAAACGCCAGAGGAGCCCCGTAATGCCTCGCCGCGGCGTCGGCCGAGTCTTGGCGCGTCGTGCAAACGGCGGTGATCTCGAATTCCGGAAGCGCCTGCAGAGCCGGAATATGAGCGATCGAGGCAAATCCTCGCTGCGGATTTGCCCCGACGATCCCGACGCGAATTTTGCTGCTCGTCGCCATGAAACCCTCCCGGAAATAGCCATCGATCATCATCCTTTACGAGCGCCAAGTCACGATCGGAACGGGACGGCCGGCTGAGCGTTTCACCACACCGCGAAGCGTGCTACCTGAAAGGGAAGTTGACGGGGCACCGAACATTCTATGATCAGTGTGGCCCGCGGCCGACGGGTGGAAATCGATCGAGGAGGACGCCAATGCTCCGTCTCACCATCAACGGACATACGCAACAGGTCGATGTCGATCCCGACACCCCGCTGCTGTGGGTGCTGCGCGACACGCTCGGTCTGACCGGCACCAAATACGGCTGCGGCATCGCCCAGTGCGGCGCCTGCACGGTCCACATCGACGGGGTCGCGACGAGGTCCTGCTCGATGCCGGTCAGCGCGGTCGGCGCCAGGAAGATCACGACGATCGAGGGGCTCGCCGCCAACGGCACGTTGCACAAGGTGCAGCAGGCTTGGATCGACAACGACGTCCCGCAATGCGGCTATTGCCAGAGCGGGATGATCATGGCGGTCGCCGCGCTGCTCAAAGACAACCCGAAGCCGACCGACGCCGATATCGACAGCACCATCACCAACATCTGCCGCTGCGGCACCTATCAGCAGGTGCGCGAGGCGATCCACGCCGCCGCCACGGCGTAACGGGGTATGCCATGACCGCATCACCGCAACTCAACCGCCGCTCGTTACTCGTCAGCGCCGCCGCGATCGGCGGAGGGCTGTCGCTCGGCCTTCGGATCCCGTTCGGCCTCGCTGGAGCGCAGGCCGCCGACAGCGTGCCGGAGGTGAATGCCTGGGTGGTCATTCGCCCGGACGACACTGTCGTGATCCGGATCGCCCGCTCGGAGATGGGCCAGGGGACGCTGACCGGCCTCGCGCAGCTCGTTGCCGAGGAGCTGGAATGCGACTGGTCCAAGATCACGACCGAATACCCCACCCCCGGTCAAAACGTGGCGCGCAATCGCGTCTGGGGGAATTTTTCGACCGGCGGCAGCCGCGGCATCCGCGAATCGAACCAGTATGTCCGGGAAGGCGGCGCGGCGGCGCGCGACATGCTGATCCGCGCCGCGGCGGCCGGCTGGGGGTGCCGCCCGCGGAGTGCAGCGCCGCCAGCAGTGTGATCACGCATAAGCCGTCCGGTCGCACGACGACCTATGGCAAGGTCGCCGCGGAGGCCGCTAAGCTCGATCCGCCGAAAGACATCAAACTGAAGGACCCGAAAGACTGGAAAATCGCCGGCAAGCCGCTGAAGCGGCTCGATACCGCCGACAAGGTCAACGGCAAGCAGGTCTACGGGATCGACCTCAAATTCCCGAACATGCTGACCGCCACGATCCGCGACTGCCCGGTTTTCGGCGGCCGGGTGAAGAGCTTTGACGCCGCGAAGGTCGAGGGGATGCGCGGCGTCAAGAAGGTCGTGCCGGTCGGCGACACGGCCGTCGCCGTCGTCGCCGACAATTTCTGGAATGCGAAGACCGCGCTCGCCGCCCTGCCGATCGTCTGGGACGAGGGCCCCAACGCCAAGGTTACAAGCGCCACGATCGCCGACATGCTCAAGGAGGGCCTCGACGCCGAGCAGGCCTTTGTCGGCAACAAGGCGGGCGACGCCAAGGCGGCGCTCGCCGGGGCGGCGAAAGTGGTGGAGGCGGTCTACAGCTACCCCTACCAGAGCCACTCGCCGATGGAGCCGATGAACGCCACCGCGCTTTATACGCCGGAAAAATGCGAGGTCTGGTGCCCGACCCAGAACGCCGAGGCGGCGCTCGCCGCGATCGCCGAGGTGTCGGGCCTGCCGGTCGACAAATGCGACGTCTACAAGCGTGCTGCTCGGCGGCGGGTTCGGCCGGCGCGGCGCTTCACCGACTTTGCGCGCCAGGCGGTGCAGATCGCGATGCAGATGCCGGGCACGCCGGTCAAGCTCCTGTGGACGCGCGAAGAGGACACGACGCATGGCTATCTATCACCCGGTGACGCAATGCAAATTGCGCGGCGGGCTGGATGCGGCCGGCAAGCTCGTCGGCTGGCAGATGCGCATTTCCGGGCAGTCGATCCTCGGCTGCCGTCTTTCCGCAGAATCTGAAGGACGGCATGGACCCGGCGGTGTTCCAGGGCCTCAACCCGGGCGGGCCCGAAGCGCGCGTTCGGCTACGACATCCCGAACGTGCTGATCGACCATGCGATGCGCAACCCGCATATCCGGCCCGGGCTTCTGGCGCGGCGTCAACATCAACCACAACGCGATCTACAGCGAATGCTTCATCGACGAGCTCGCCCATGCCGCCGGGCAGGATCCGCTCGAGTTCCGCCGCAAGATGCTGAAGCCGAAGCATCTTGGCCGTGCTCAATGCCGCCGCCGAACGGGCCGGTTACGGCAAGGCCCCGGCCGGCGTCTATCACGGGCTCGCCCAGTTCATGGGCTATGGCAGCTATGTCGCGGCCTGCGCCGAGGTGTCGGTCAGCACGGAAGGCCGGCTCAAGATCCACCGCATCGTCGCCGCGACCAATCCGGGCCATGCGGTCAACCCAGCCCAGATCGAACGCCAGGTTGCCGGCTCGTTTGTCTATGGCCTCTCGGCGGCCCTGTACGGCGAAATCACGGTCAATGGCGGCGCGATCGAGCAGACCAATTTCGACACCTACAACGTGATGCGTATCGACGAGATGCCCAAGGTCGAGGTCGTCATCATGCCCACGGGCGATTTCTGGGGCGGCGTCGGCGAGCCGACGATCTGCGTCGCGGCCCCGGCGGTGCTCAACGCGATCTTCGCGGCGACCGGCAAGCGCATCCGCTCGCTGCCGCTGAAGGATCAGGACCTCAAGCGGGTGTGATCCGGATCGCCGGCAGCGGTAGCAAGCCGGGTTGGCGCCCTGGTGCTGCCTTCGGTCTTATCCGGCGCGGCGATCGCGGCCGGGCCGCCGCCCGGGGCCGCCTCCTGCTCGGGCTGCCACGCGGCGAGCGCCGCGGTGAAGACGCCAGTGCCGCGAATCCTCGGCCGCAATCCCGATGAGATCATCGCGGCGATGCTGGCCTTTCGCTCCGGCGAGCGGCCTTCGATGATCGCGGTCGGATCGCCAAAGGGTTCTCCGACGACGAGATCCGGGCCATCGCGATCTGGCTCGCCGCGCAGCAAGAGAAGCGATGATGCGGACGACGCGGCGCGCGCTTTCTGCGCGGCAGTGCCTCGGCCGCCGCGGCTGCTGCTGCAGCTCCGTTGATGGCGCAGGGCAGGGCGCGCATCGTCGTCATCGGCGGCGGCTTCGCCGGCGCCGCCTGCGCGCGCGAGCTGCAGCGCGCCATGCCTCGGGCTGCCGTGACCCTCATCGAGGCAAGTCCGGATCTTCACGGCTTGTCCCCTTCAGCAACTCCGTCATCGCCGGACTGCGGACGATCGGGGAGCAACGTTTCGGCTATGATGCGCTCGCGCGCCGAGGGCATTGCCGTAGCTCCATGATCAGGCAAAGGCTGTCGGACCCGCAGCAGCCGCCTCGTAACTCTGAGCGGCGACTCGGTGCTCGGCTACGACCGGCTGGTGGCTGGCGCCGGGGATCGACATCCGCTGGGATGCGCTGCCCGGCTACGACGAAGCCGCGGCGGAGCTGATGCCGCATGCCTGGAAGGCGGGCGAGCAGACCGTGCTGCTGCGGCGTCAGCTCGAGGCTATGGCGGACGGCGGAACGGTCGTGATCTCGGCACCCGCCAATCCGTTCCGCTGCCCGCCCGGTCCCTATGAGCGAGCGAGCCTGATCGCCTATTACCTGAAGACCGCAAAGCCGCGATCGAAGCTGATCGTGCTCGACGCCAAGGACAGTTTCTCGAAACAGCGCCTGTTCCAGGCGGCCTGGCAGCAGCTCTATCCCGGCCTCATCGAATGGGTGTCGCTGTCGAACGGCGGCAAGGTGACCTCGGTCGATCCGGCAAGCCGCACGCTCGTCACCGATTTCGCGTCCTACAAGGCCGACGTCGCCAACGTCATCCCGCCGCAGCGGGCCGGGCATATCGCCGAGGTTGCGGGCGTCTCGGACGCTACCGGATGGTGCCCGATCGACCCCATCACCTTCGAATCGCGGCTGCAGCCGGGCATCCATGTCATCGGCGATGCGGCGATCGCCGGGGCGATGCCAAAATCGGCCTTCGCCGCCAATGCCCAGGCCAAGGTCTGCGCCGCGGCGGTTGCGGCACTGCTGAACGACGAGCCGCCGTCGCCGCCAAAGCTGATCAACACCTGCTACAGCCTGGTGGCGCCCGATTACGGCATCTCCATCGCCGGCGTCTATCATCCCGTCGACGGACAGCTGGTCGATGTCCAAGGCGCGGGCGGGGTCAGTCCGAGCCGATGCCGCGCCCGACTTCCGCGCCCTCGAGGCGAGCTATGCGGCGGCTTGGTTCCGCACGATCACGGCCCAGACCTTTTCCTGATGCGATCGTCGCCGCCGCAGCCGCGCTGCTCGTGTGGGGCGAGTTTGCCCAGGCTGCCGAACGACGAGGCGCTGCAACCCTACAGGGTCGTCGGCGACGCGATCCCGGAGCCGCTCACCGGAGCGAGCGGCGATCCTGTAGGCCGGCCGGGCGATCGTCGTGGATCGCCGGCTCGGCGCCTGTCTCTTGTGCCACACCGGCCCCTTTGCCGAGGAGCGGTTCCAGGGAACATTGGCGCCCGATCTGTCCGGGGCGGGGTCGCGCTGGTCGGCCGGGCAGTTGAGGCTGCGGCTGGTCGACGCGACCCGTCTCGAACCCGCCACGATCATGCCGCCCTACTACCGGGTCGATGGCCTCACCCGCGTCGGTCGCTCCTGGCTGCGGCAGGCCGATCCTGACCGCACAGCAGGTCGAGGATGTGGTAGCTTTCCTGGCGACGCTGCGCGATTAGCGAAGGATGGCTGATGGACGCGGGACCGCAGAGCGCATCTCCAACCCGCCGGCTGATCCTGCTTGCGGCGGCCGGTGTCGGCTTGACCTCGCTCGCGCCGCCCGCTGCCGCAACCTCAGCGGCAATGGAAGAAGCGATCCGCGCGCTCGTCGGCGAGGCGGCGATCAATCGCGGGCAAGGTCAAGCTCGAATTGCCGCCGATCGTCGAGAACGGCAACACGGTGCCGCTCACCGTCTCGGTCGAGAGCCCGATGACCGAGGCCGATCACGTCGCCAGCATCCACATCTTCAATCAGAAGAACCCGCAGCCCTATGTCGCCGCATTTCATCTGGGTCCGCGAGCCGGCAAGGCGGCGGTATCGACGCGCATCCGCCTCGCCGACTCGCAGCGGGTGGTGGCGATCGCCCGGCTCGGCGACGACAGCTTCTGGTCCGATAGCGCCGATGTCATCGTGACCTTGGCGGCCTGCGTCGAAGGATGAGAGGGCGATGGCGCGGGTATTGATCAACCTTCCGGCGCGCGCCAAACGCGGCGAGGTCATCGAGATCAAGACCTTGATCGCCCATCCGATGGAAACCGGCTATCGCGTCGGCCCGACCGGTACGGCGATCCCGCGCGACATCATCAACCGCTTTCTGTGCACCTATAACGGTGCGCGAAGTGTTCCGCGCCGAGCTCTTCCCGGCGATCGCGGCAAACCCGTTCATCGCCTTCTTTACGGTCGCGACCGAGAGCGGCGAGCTCGCCTTCAGCTGGACCGACGACCACGGCGAGACGCAAACCGAGGTCAGGCAAATCACCGTCGAATGAAGGCCGTGGTGCTGGCGCTGGTTGCTGCCGCCGCGGCGGCAACGGCGGCCGAGATCGCACCCGAGGACCGGCGTTCCGGTTATGAGTTCGCCGCCCCGGAAACCCGGGCGATGCAGGACGACGACAGCGCAAACCCCGGGATTTTGGCGTGCTGCAGGGCGAGGCCTTGTGGACGACGAAGACCGGAGCTGCCGACCGGTCGTGCGCCGACTGCCACGGCGACGCGCGCAGCGGCATGAAAGGTGTGGCGGCGCGCTATCCGGCATTCGAGCCGGCGCTCGCCCGCCCGGTCGATCTGGAGCAGCGGATCAACCGATGCCGCGACCGAGCACCAGGGCGCCGCGCCGCTGGCCTGGGAGAGCGCCGGATCTCCTCGCCCTGACCGCCTTCGTCGCCCTTCAGTCGCGTGGGCTGCCGATAGCGCTGCGGAGCACCGCCGAGCTGCGGCCGTTCTTCGATCAGGGCGGCGAGCTGTTCCACCGCCGCGAAGGTCAGTTGAACCTGTCGTGCAGCCAGTGTCACGACGACAACTGGGGCAAGCGGCTCGCCGGCGCGGTGATCCCGCAGGGCCACCCGACCGGCTACCCGGTCTACCGCCTCGAATGGCAGAGCCTCGGGTCGTTGCAGCGGCGTCTGCGCGGCTGCATGATCGGGGTGCGCGCCGAGCCTCCACGACGTACGGCGCGCCGGAAGCCGTGGCGCTCGAGCTCTATCTGATGGGGCGAGCCTCGGGCATGCTCCTCGAGACCCCGGCGGTGCGCCCGTGACCCGCACTCTCTCCCCGTCCCCAACCTGCTTGTTGCTCCCTGCCTCAGGAGAAAATCGCATCGCCGACTGCGCTCGTAGAACAAAATGGCTTGGATGAACACTTGACGCTGGCTTGGGACACTGCCGTGACGCGCGTGAGGGAGGCTTTGACACGTTTCTGACGTATCGAGCAACACGGAGAATGCCGATGAAGGTCGAAGGGATACGTTGTTATATGTTGTCATAGATAATTAATATTGTACAATTTGGCACTAGCACGTTAGATCCTTCAGCATCGCGTTCGCGGAGAGGATCGGCCACGATGTGGGAAGCTTTCATTACTGCGAGGTATTCGCAGGTCGGTTCAGCGCGGCCGAGTGCGAGCGCGTCATTGCGGCTGCATCAGCAACGGAGTGCACTCCAGAGCAGGATGCCGCGCGGCGACGGCGCTTTCATCAGAGACAGCGATCTGTTCTGGGTTCCGCGGACGGTCGGAGACCGAGTGGATGTTCGAGCGCGATCTGGGATGTCGCCAGCCTCTACAATTCGCGATACGGGTTTGGCCTTCGCAGGAAATGGGTCAGCTGCAGCTGACCCGCTATCGGCGAGGCTCAGCTCTACGACTGGCACATGGATCTCGGCGGCGGCGCGATGAGCCTGCGCAAAATATCGGTGGTCGTCGAGTTGGCCGGCGGCGGATATGACGGCGGCGGGATCGAGGTCTTTTATGGCGAGGGGTCCGGCAACCGGATCGCTCTCGGCCAAGGGGACGCACTGATCTTTCCGTCCTTCATCATGCATCGGGCGCTGCCCGTGCAGAGCGGGACCCGTTGGACCTTGGTCTCCTGGCTGACCGGGCCCGAGCCCTCACTTGAGTGACCCGCGCGTCAACGTATGATCATTCAGGTCGAAGATGCGGTCAGTGACGGCGACTGTCGTCGGCTGATGACAATCTATGATCGACACGTCCAACAGGCGAAGGTCAGAGATCAAACGGGGCATCCCGTCGTCTATTCGGACCAGCTTCCGCGACACGCCGGACGCCGCTGAAGTTGTTCCGCGTCTCGTCGAAAGATGCCTGTGCAGCATACGCCATCAGTTACAACTCACCGATCCGCTTTATCCCGAGACGGTGATCCTGAGCCGCGCTGGGTGCGGAGGGCACCATAGCCGACATGCGGACAATTGTCGGCAGAACGAACAAGGCGATTGGGTCGCCAATCACACGCCCCAGCGCCGACGTGATTGCGGCGATTCATTATCTCAATGACGAATTCGACGGCGGCGAAATCGTCTTCGAGCGGGCGCAATTAGTGGTGAAGCCACGCCGCGGGCTTCGTTGGCCTTTCCAAGCGACGCCGATCATGCGCACGAAGTTCTCCCGGTACGAAGCGGCCTTCGATACACGATGCCGATCTGGTTCACGAAGCAGCAACGCTACGCACTGGCAGATTTTTCGACGGGGGCGACGGTAATAGAGGCAGCAGTCCAGGCGCCCGATGAAAATTGCAGGCGTCCGCTACCGGTAATCGATGCGCCGCCGCTTGGTTTGCTCTTTGATTACCGGCGTCGGCGCGCCACCACAACCCGAGAGCACCACTGAGCAAAATCAGCGCGGTACTGGGTTCCGGGCTGTCACTACGGCGGCGCTGATCGTGATGGTGTCAACAAAGAAATCCCACCCCTTTGCACCAGCCCAGCGCTTCGCTGAATTGTGGCCGCCGGTTTCCTTTACCGGTCTACCGGTTTCTGTGGATCGGGATCGCGCGCTTCGGATCACGATGCCGTCCGTGCAACGATATCGGATCGAGTACATCCTCCGTTTGGTACTTGATCCACCGGATCTGGATCCTGAGCTAAGCCCGACCGCGCGATCGACGCTGACGCGGTTCAGCCCGTTCCGAGCGATGTACTGAGGTCTTTCGTCCGGCGACAACGCGCACACCCGGTTCCACAGGTCAGCGGTGCTGGTTCTGCCTGACTGAAGTTCGAGGGAAAGTCCGTCCATTTATCGTGCCTGCCTCGAAGCTGCAACAGCCGGCCCGTAGGGCACGAACAGCGGTCCGGGGGCCTCGTGCCCGAAAGTAGCGCCTAGACCACGAGCCAGCGCCCTGGTCGTCGGAGATCCCGGCCACTCGAGGTTCACGACGACCGCCTGTCGGGACTCGGGCATTCGTGCCACCCCCACCGCGCTGCCGACGTGCTCCAGGCGGTGATAGAACTCCACATCCTCGTCGCCCCAACCCACAAAGTCCGGGTTGTACCTGTTTGCCTTGACAAAGTCCGCCACCATCACCTTGCACAGAGCCGGCCGAGAGGAACCATGCCACATTGAAGCTGCGGTAGGTCCGTAGTCGACGCCGCACAGTGGGATGACGTCCACATCGGAACACGAAATACCCGGACGCTCGTCGTCGAGGGCAGCTCGCGCCGCGACGTTGCGGCTTAGAGCAAGGTTGAACTGATCCTGGCTCTGCTGCTCGGCAAACGTAGATCACGTAGTCCGAAATAACCGTTCGTGCGCTCGAGGTAGCTCGGCACCTCCGTGCAAGAATATATCAAGATAACTTTTTCGGTTCCGATACGGCACCAGGATGGCGAGCTGGCCCGTTCGCGGGGCACTACCGCGCATCATCGCGATGAGGTTCCACATGGGAGACTGGCTCCCGCCGACAGTGCAGTAACCGTGATCGTCATGCATCTCTCCTGGTTCCACTAAAGAAGCAAAGTAACCGCGCTTGAAGAACGGCCATCCTTGTCGTACCCGCCATCCGGGCTGGGGACCGAGCGCCTCGAGGAGGCGATCAAGGCTCGTCCCTCAAGGATGCCCGGTGGCTTGGCACACGACCGGCGGCCTGCAAGCAGCCGGGTACCTCCCGGAAGTCATGGTTAGCGAGCGCTCGCGTTGCGGTTCCCAGTCACTCTTATAATAGCAAATAAACCAACAATCAAGCCGGTATCGGATAAATTTTCGCCACATCGGGTTCGCGGAGAGATTGGCCTAAGGTGGTCAAGCCGCAGCCGGAGGGAGCGCGGCGGCCAATGGGGCGCTCTTTCGCCAAGTGACGATGCGCTTGGTCTCGCGCATCAATTGGGCCGATCACGGATGGCGCGGTCGCCGATAATCGGCCATTCTGCGATCTGAATCGGGACTTTCGATATTGTGCGCCGCCCACGACGGCAAAGGACGGCAGCCCTGATTTCGCCCGAAATTTGGTATGGATCGATCCGTGCCCAGCGGCTCAGGTACAGCGAGATTACCGTTCCGTGGGTCACCACCAGAAGATTGCGGTCCGTAGTGCTCTCCAAGAAGGTGGTCAATGCTCTTCGAAAACCTCGAGAAGGCTGCCTCCGCCGTCTCTTCGCCAAAGGCGAGCTCCGCCGGACGGGCAAAGAATTCACGCACTGCTTCCCTAAGGCCAGTGATGGGGTGAGAAACGGAGCTGATCCGATGCTGCTCCTCCAATCCATCCATCAATGGTCGTGGCGGTCAATGCCAATCGTTCCGCGAGATGGTCTGGCAGTAGCCCGAGCTTTCGGCTCAACGCTGCTCACCAAAACCGCCGGGAGAAAATCTGTCAGGCAACTCGCGAGGCGATGATTTCGTTCTACCCCTTCCGGCGAAAGCTGCCACGTCGCAGCAGGCTTGTTCGAGTCGATAGTCGGAAGGGAGTGCTTAATCAGGACACAGCTTTGTCATCCGTACTTCACGCGGCGATCAGCGGTGATGGCAGGCGACTTGGCGACCTATGACCCGCTGCTCCCAGAGATGTCTACCAGTGGTGATACGGTAGCGGTCCATCTCTCGCCGTCCTCACCCCAGCCCCCTCTCTCCGCGAGCGGGGCGAGGGAGGGACCCGCGATGCGGGAGGGGGAGGCGGTCTTTCCGCGGTCTCTAGCTTAGTTCCTGGTTCAAATAAACGATACCGGGTCGAGCTTAGCCAGAGATAGCCCTCGGCGGATTGCGAATTTGCCATCCACAAAATTACCTCTATTAGCAGAATATATCCATGCGCTGGCTGCAGCACCCCGGCTGGGGCGCGCCAACACGAGAGGTCGATATGTCGATGAGGTCACGGATAAACCCGCGGAGATGCCTCGAAGCCAATCCGGCCCAACACCCGTTGAGCCCCCGCGGTCTGGGGCATTGAGCCTCCACTACCTTTAAGATGAACGACCGCCGCAGACACAGCGCGTCGTTATTCAGGGGACCGCAAGTCGCAGGTTTCTCCGGTCACGGTCTTTCCCCACGCAGGGTGCGTCGGGCTAGGCCCCGGCGCTCCACCGGCACGTAATGACGCGAGGCCGAACCGGTGAACAACTGACGCGGACGGCCGATCTTCTGAATCCGGATCCTCGATCATCTCGGTCCACTGCGCGACCCAGCCGACGGTGCGCGCGATCGCGAAAAGCACCGTAAACATCGAGACCGGGAAGCCCATCGCTTTGAGGATAATACCGGAATAAAAGTCGACATTCGGGTAAAGCTTCCGCTTGATGAAATAATCGTCGTTCAGCGCAATCTTTCTCGAGCTCCATCGCGAGGTCGAGCAACGGCTCGTTCTTGATACCGAGCTCGTCGAGGACCTCATGGCAGCTTTCGCGCAGCACGTGGGCGCGGGGATCGTAGTTCTTGTAGACGCGATGGCCAAAGCCGAACAGCAATCTCGTGGTCGTTCTTGTCCTTCACGTGGCTCAAGAACTCCTTGATGCCGGATTTGTCGCCGATCCGGGCGCAGCATCTTGAGCACCGCCTCGTTGGCGCCGCCATGCGCCGGGCCCCATAGCGAGGCGATGCCGGCGGCGATGCAGGCAAACGGGTTGGCGCCGCTCGACCCGGCGTTGCGCACCGTCGCGGTCGACGCGTTCTGCTCGTGATCGGCGTGGAGGATGAAGATGCGGTCCATCGCCCGCGCCAGGACCGGGTTGACCTTGTACTCCTCGCACGGCACCGCCGCAGGTCATGTGCAGGAAATTCTCGGCGTAGCTCAGCGAGTTGTTCGGATAAATGAAGGGCTGGCCCGACCGAATATTTGAAAGCCATGGCCGCGATCGTCGGCATCTTGGCGATCAGGCGGTAGGAAGCGACCATCCGCTGGTAGGGATCATGGATGTCGGTCGAGTCGTGATAGAAGGCCGATAGGGCGCCGACCACCCCGCAGAGGACGGCCATCGGGTGTGCATCCCGGCGGAACCCGCGGAAGAAGGTGCGTCAGCTGCTCGTGCACCATCGTGTGATGGGTGATGTCGTAAACGAACTGCTGTTTCTCCTTCGCGGTCGGCAGTTCGCCGTTGAGAAGGAGATAGGCGACCTCGAGGAAATCGCTCTTGGCGGCCAGCTCCTCGATCGGGTATCCGCGATAGAGCAGCACGCCCTCGTCGCCGTCGATATAGGTGATGCTCGAGCGACAGGCGGCGGTGGCCATGAACCCGGGATCGTAGGTGAAGTGGCCGGTTTGCGCGTAGAGCTTGCGGATGTCGATGACGCGCGGGCCGATCGTCCCGCCGATCACCGGAAGCTCGACCGACTTGCCGGTGGCGTTGTCGGTCAACGTCATCGTTCCGGTGACCATATTGTTCCCGTCCATCGATCCACCTCTATCGCTATGCCCGCAGGCGGTTGCCGGATCCGACCGGAAAATAGGCTTCTCGCACGCGATTGGCAAACCCGCCGCCTAGGTCATCGATCGCCGCCTCGGCAGCGTCGGCGATCCGACCGCGGCTCTCCTCACGGCCCGAGCACCTCCATCACCCAGAAGATGCCGGGAGAGGCCGCCGATCCGGTGAGCGCAGCGCGCAGCGGTTGGGCCACGGCACCCGAGCTGCATCCCCTTCTCGTCCGCGAATTCCGGACCCGCTGTTCGAGGCGAGCCGGCTTGCCAAGCGGTATGCTCGAGCGCATGCAGCAGCTCGGCGAGCAGCCGGCGAGCTTCCGCGGTGAGCAGCTTCTGCCGCCTTATCAGTCGAGCGGCGATAGGCCGCTGCGTCACAAAGAAGACGAGCGTTGGCTCGCCAACTCGGCCAGGGTCTTTGGGCGCAGTTTCAGTTCCGGCATCGCCCGGCGCAGCCGGGCGCGATCGGCCTCGGACAACCGGCCGACGCGATCATCTTTATCGAGCCGCTCGGCGACCAGGGCCGCCAACCGATCGTCCTCGGCTAACCGGATATAATGACCGTTGAGATTATCGAGCTTCGCAAAATCGAAGCGCGCCGGTGCCCGCCCGACGGCATCGAGGTCGAACCATGCGATCGCCTGCTCGGTCGATATGATCTCGTCGTCGCCGTGGCTCCAGCCGAGGCGAAGCAGATAGTTGCGCAGCGCCTCGGGCAGATAGCCGAGCTCACGATAGGCATCCACGCCGAGCGCGCCGTGCCGCTTCGACAGCTTTGTCACCGTCCGCACCGTGGATCAACGGCAGGTGGGCGAAATCCGGCACCGGCCAGCCCGAGCGCCCGATAGATCTGCGTCTGCCGAAAGGCGTTGTTGAGGTGGTCATCCCCGCGGATCACGTGGGTGACCGCCATATCGTGGTCGTCGACGACGACGGAAAGATTATAGGTTGGGCTGCCGTCGGCCCGCAGGATGATGAGATCGTCGAGCTCGGTATTCGAGACAGTCACGTCGCCCTGCACGCGATCGTGGATCGTCGTCTGCGCCCTCCTGCGGCGCCTTCAGCCGAATGACCGGCGGTACGCCGGGCGGCGCTTCGGCCGGATCGCGATCGCGCCACGTGCCGTCATAGCGCACCGAGCGCCGCTCGGCGCGGGCCTCGCTCGCGCATCGCCTCGAGTTCAGCCGGCGAGCAATAGCAATTGTAGGCGCGGCCTGCGCGCGAGCAGCTGCCGCGCGATCTCGGCGTGCCGGGCGGCGCGGGCGGACTGGTGGACGATTTCGCCGTCCCAGGAGAGGCCGAGCCAGTCCGAGCCCGTCGATGATCGCGGCGACCGCCTCGGGTGTCGACCGCGTCCGGTCGGTGTCCTCGATGCGCAGCCGGAAGATGCCGCCGTGATGCCGCGCGAAAAGCCAGTTGAAGAGCGCCGTGCGGGCGCCGCCGATGTGCAGAAACCCGGTGGGCGAGGGGGCAAAGCGGACGGTGACGGTCATTCCCGGAGGATGGGAAGCCGCCGGGCAAATATCAACGATCGGGCAGCTCGTGGTCCCGAAACATCTCCCGCAGGCGGGTCTTCATCAGCTTGCCGGTGGCGGTGTGGGGAAGCTCGTCGACGACCACCACGTCGTCCGGCAGCATCCAGCGCGGAAACTGCTGGCCGAGAAACTCGATCAATCCGTTCACGATCCGGGCTGGCGGTCCGGCCGCGGCGCCACGATCAGCAGCGGCCGCTCGCCCCAGCGCGGGTGGGGCACGGCGATCACCGCGGCCTCGGCGACGTCGTCGTGCGCGACAGCCGCGTTCTCCAGATCGATCGAGCTGATCCATTCGCCGCCGGATTTGATCACGTCTTTGCGGCGATCGGTGATCTGCATGTAGCCGTCGGGATCGATCGTCGCGACATCGCCGGTATGAAACCAGCCGTCTTTGTCGACCGCGGCAGCGCTGGCTTCGGCGTCGTTGAAATAGCCGCTGACAATCCACGGACCGCGCACCAGCAGCTCGCCCATCGACTTGCCGTCGTGCGGCTGCGCCCGGCCGTCATCGTCGACGATCTTCAACTGGACACCGAAAGGTGGTCGGCCTTGCTTCAATCTCGCCGCTGAGCTGCGCATCATGGTCGAGGCGGGAATGCTCGGCCTTGAGGGCGGCGACGGTGCCGAGCGGGCTCATTTCGGTCATCCCCCAGGCGTGCACCAGCTCGATGCCCCGGCGTTCGAACGCCTCCATCATTGACGGCGGCACCGCCGACCCGCCGCAGACCAGCCGGCGCAGAGTCGAGCATTGCAGGCCGGCGGAGGAGAGATATGCCTCGAAGGCGAGCCACACGGTCGGCACGCCGAGGCTCACCGTCACCCCTTCCGGTCTCGAATAGCTCACAGAGGCCGGGCCCATCAGGCGCGGTCCAGGGAGGACGAGCTTTACCCCGTTCATCGGCGCGGTATAGGCGACACCCCAGCCGCAGGCGTGAAACAGCGGCACGACCGGGCAAACGGTATCCCGCGCCGAGGCCGGTGATGACATCCGGCAGCGAGGCCCCGAATGCGTGCAGCACCGTGGAGCGGTGGCTGTAGAGCGCGCCCTTCGGATTGCCTGTGGTTCCCGACGTATAGCAGAGCGATGCGGCCGTCCGCTCGTCGAACTCAGGCCACTCGAAGTCGTCTTCCTCGTCCGCAAGCAGCCGTTCATAGCACGCAAGCGTCGGCAGGCTGGTTTGCGGCTGGTTCTCCTCGTCGGTCATCAAGATTATCCGGCAATCCGCCGGCAGGCTCGGAGCCAACCGCTCGAGCAACGGGAGAAAGGTCGTGTCGACGAACAGAAGCCGGTCTGCGGCATGGTTTACGATGTACACGATCTGCTCATCGAACAGCCGCGGGTTGATCGTGTGACAAACGGCGCCAATGCCCGAGATGCCGTAATAAAGCTCGAAATGGCGGAAGGTATTCCAGCGCAAGAGTGCCCACCCGGTCGCCGGGCTTGATGCCGAGCCTCAGGAGTGCGCGGGCGAGACGCTTGGACCGGCGCTCAGCCTCGGCATAGGTGTAGCGATGGATCGCCCCTTCGACGGTTCGCGAGACGATCTCGGTATCGCGGTGATAAACCGCCGCATGAGTGATGATCGACGATACAAGAAGCGGCCGCTCCGACATCAATCCCTGCATCGCTTCCTCCCGGACTCGCCGTGCAAAACATCAGAGCCGCTGCTCGGCCCGCCGCCAGGGAACGCGCGGAGATCAGCGCATCGCGCCTCGAGTTCTCCGGCGTCATTGACAGCGATCAAAAGCGCCGCATCAGCGGCGACCAGACGGCCCTGCACTTTGACGCGATCGGGTCCGAAGATGCGGGTCTCGTACGACTTGTTGGCCGGTTCGAGCGCGATCGAAGCACCGCGGCGGCGCAGCCGCTTCAGGGTGACCTCCTCGTTGTCGACCAGCGCGACGACGACCGCACCGCTTTCTGCAGTGTCGCTGCGCTGGATGATGACCGTGTCGCCGTCGAGGATCCCGGCCTCGATCATGCTGTCGCCGGCAACCTGAAGAGCGTAGTGCTCGCCGCCCCGCCCGAGCAGGCTCGCCGGCACTCCGACCGTGGTGCTCTGATCGCGCAGCGCCTCGATTGGCGTGCCCGCGGCGATCCTGCCGTAGAGCGGCAAATCGACCGCCTCGACATCGGGGGCCGACCGGGGCTCCCGGCAGCGAGCCGGTGAAATCCCCGCGGATGACGGTCGGCGAAAGCGCGCCCGTTCGGCCGGCACCGCGACAGCGCTTTCCTCGGGCAGCCTCACCACCTCCAACGCTCGGGCGCGATGCGGCAGCCGCCGGATGAAACCGCGCTCCTCGAGCCCGCCGACGAGCCGGTGGATCCCGGATTTCGATTTGAGGCACAACGCGTCCTTCATCTCGTCGAAGGACGGCGAGACACCCGTCGCGGCCAGCCGCTGGTTGATGAACATCAGCAGTTCGCGCTGCTTCTTGGTGAGCATGGCACCCCCAATTCCGCGATGCGGAACAGAATCCTAAACGCCAGGCATGTGTTCTACTTGCGTTCGCCCCCGCCGTCAAGCATCGGCAGGGTGGTTCAGATCGGCAGCGCCCCGCCAGGAAATCGCACGATCGGCACCACGGTCCCGGCCGCGACAGCGGGAGCGTGGGGCGGGCGGACGACCAGGCAATCGGCGGCGGCGAGCATTCGCATCATCGAGCTGTCCTGCACCTCGAACGGGAAGGCTTCGAGCCCGCCGTCCGCAGCCTGCACGAGGCGCGAGCGGAGATAATCCTGCCGCCTGTCGTTCTTCGGGAGCGCCGCTGCCGAGGCGGGCGGTGGCCGGTGCTCTCCGTCTCAGCGGCGGCGCCGCTCAGGCGGTCGAGCGCCGGCTTCAGGAAGAGCAGAGAGCAGACCAGGGTCGAAACCGGATTGCCGGGGAGGCCCACCATCGGCGTCCCGCGATAGCGTCCGACCATCAGCGGCTTTCCCGGCCGCATCGCGATCTGCCAGAAATCGAGCTCGAACCCGTCCGCCGCCAGCGCCTCGCGCACCAGGTCATGCTCGCCGACGGACACCCCGCCGGTCGTCACCAAGAGGTCGACCCGCTCGTCGCGGCGGCAATCCGGCGCAGCGCCTCGGGATCGTCCGGGGCGTTGCCGGCCGATACCGGCACACCGCCGCAGGCGGCGACAAAGGCGGCGAGCGAGAGGCTGTTGGAGCTGACGATCTGGTGCGGTCCGATCGGATCGCCCGGCATGACGATCTCGTCGCCGGTCGACAGGATGCCGATGCGCGGCCGGCGATGGACGAAGAGCCACGGCCGGTTCATCGCCGCCAGCGAGGCCGATGTCGCGCGCAGTGAGCCGCCGCCCGCGCCGCAGCAGCTCCTCGCCTTCGGCGAAATCGAGACCCTCGCGGCGGACATAGCGGCCGCGCGGCGCGCCTTCGAGCACCCGGACCCGGTCGCCGTCGCGCTCGGTGTCCTCCTGGATGACGATCGTGTCGGTGCCCGCCGGCAACGGCGCTCCGGTGAAGATGCGGGCCGCCTCGCCGGCGCCGACATGCCCGCCGAACCCGGCCCCGGCCGGCACCTCGGCGACGATGCGCAACTCGACCGGGATGTGGCGCGAGATCCTCGGCGCGCACGGCATAGCCGTCCATCGCCGAGACGGCGAACGGCGGCTGTGTGCGGCGCGCGGCGACATCCTCGGCGAGGACGCGCCCCAACCCGTCGACCAGCGATATCTGCTCGGGCGGCAGCGCGTCGAGCGGCTCGAGCAGACGCGCCAGCGCTTCTTCGACGGAAATCACGGCTCTGCCTCCCAATCTCCCGACCGCCCGCCGGATTTGCGCAACAGGCGCAGATCGGTGACGACCATCCCGCGGTCGACGGCCTTGCACATGTCGTAAACGGTCAATGCGGCGACAGCAGCCGCGGTCAGCGCCTCCATCTCGACACCGGTGCGCCCGCGCAATCGGCAGGTCGCGGTGATCTCGACCGCCGAGCGCTCGGGCGCGCAGGCGAGCTCGACCCCGACCGAGGTCAGAGCGAGCGGATGGCACAGCGGGATCAGCTCCGCGGTGCGCTTGGCCGCCATGATCCCGGCGAGCCGTGCGACCGCGAGCACGTCGCCCTTGGCGACGTCGCCCGGCGCGGATGCGCTCGAGCGTCTCCGGGCGCATCACGACGCGGGCGCCGGCGACCGCCACCCGGTCGGTCTCCGCCTTGTCGGAGACGTCGACCATCCGCGCGCGGCCCTCCGCGTCGAGATGCGTGAAGACCGGACCGCTCGGCGCGAGACCCAGCAGACGGCGCGTCGCCGCGGCGAGGTCGGGCTCGCGCATCAAGGTTTCGCCGACCAGGAAACAGCGCGCGCCGGCGGCGGCGAGGCGGTCGAGATCCTCGGGTCGGCGGATCCCGCTTTCGGCGACGACGAGGCGGTCCGCGCGGCACCTCGGGGGCCAGCCGCTCGGTCGTGGCGAGATCCGTCCGCAGCGTCTTCAGGTCGCGGTTGTTGATGCCGATCATCCGCACCCCGAGCCGCAATGCGCGGTCGAGCTCGGCCTCGTCATGCACCTCGACCAGCACGTCGAGCCCGAGCTCGGCCGCCGTCGCTGCCAGCTCGGACGCCAGCGGGTCGGACAGCGCCGCCATGATCAGCAGGACGCAATCGGCGCCGATATGGCGGCTCTCGAGAATCTGGTAGGGGTCGAGGATGAAATCCTTGCGCAGCACCGGCAATTCGAACCGCTGCGCGCGCCGCCCGCAGATCGTCGTCGCTGCCCTGGAAATAGGGCTCATCGGTCAGCACCGAGAGACAGCTCGCCCCGCCGGCCGCGTAGGCCCGCGCCAAGGCGGACGGGTCGAAATCGCTGCGGATCAGCCCGGCGCTCGGCGAGGCCTTTTTGATCTCGGCGATCAGACCATAGCGTCCCTCGGCGAGGTGCCGTTCCAGCGCCGCCGCGAAGGGGCGCGGCGGCGGCGCCTCGGCGAGCTGGGCGAGCAGCGCGTTCTCGGAAAGCACAGCCTTGGCCTGCGCGACATGGGCGCGCTTTGCGGTGCAGATCTCGGCGAGCACGTCCCTCATTCGGCGCTCGCCTCGGCCTCGACCGGCGCATTGGTGCGGGCGACGAGGTCCGCCAACACCCGTCGCGCCGCGCCGGAATCGAGTGATCGGGCGGCCAGCTCGATGCCGCTCTCGAGGTCGGGTGCCTGCCCGGCGACCAGCAGGGCCGCCCCGCTGTTCAGCAGCACGATGTCGCGCAGCGGGCCGCCCGCACCGGCGAGCAAATCCCGCATCAGGGTGGCGTTGTGCTGCGGCGTGCCGCCGCGCAGATCATCGAGCCGCGCCCGCGGCAATCCGACATCCTCGACGACGATTTCGAAGGTCTCGACCTTGCCGCCCTCGAGCGCGGCGACGGTGGTGACACCCGCGGTCGTCAGCTCGTCGAGGCCGGAGCCGTGCACGACCCAGGCGCGCTCCAGCCCGAGCCGGCCCAGCACCTCGGCCATCGGCCGCACCCATTCGGGCGCAAACACCCCGACCAGCTGGCGCGGTGCGCTGGCCGGGCTCGACAACGGGCCGAGCAGGTTGAAGATCGTCCGCGTGCCGAGCTCGACGCGGGTCGGCGCCACATGGCGGGTGGCGCTGTGGTGGCGCGGCGCCATCAGAAAGCCGATGCCGATCTCCCACAAGCAGTGCGCGCACGATCGCGAGATCGGCCTCGATGTTGACGCCGAGTGCGGTCAGCACATCGGCCGAGCCCGATTGCGAGGAAAGCGCGCGGTTGCCGTGCTTGGCGACCGGGACCCCGCAGCCGGCGACGACCAAGGCGCTCGCGGTCGAGATGTTGAAGCTGCCCGAGGCGTCGCCGCCGGTGCCGCAGGTGTCGATCGTCCCCGGCGGCGCGTCGACCGCGACCGCCTTGGCGCGCATGATCCGCGCCGCGCCGGCGATCTCCTCGACGGTCTCGCCGCGCACCCTGCAGCGCCATCAGAAAGGCGCCGATCTGCGACGGCGTCGCGTTGCCGCTCATGATGATCTCGAACGCCGCTCTCGGCCTGCGCCTCGGTCAGGCTCCGGCCCTGGGCGACATGGGCGAGCAACGGTTTCAGGTCGCCCGGTGTCGCCGGTCATCGGGCGGCGCTGTCGCGATAGTCGATCGGCAGCATCTTGTCCATTCCATACCAGCCCGCGGCGCAGGGACGGAAACGCCGCGTCCGGCTCTCCCTGAGAACAGGAGGAAATGCCGATCCGCGCACCGGAGCCTGCCTCCGCCGGTGCCGATTTTCCATCAATAGCAACGCCGTTGCGAAGGCCGTTCGCAGCAGGGTGAGGTGCGGCGCCATGAGGGGAGGCTCTGAGGGGAGAGCGAGAGACGGCGTCTGACGGACCGAGCAGGGAGGCAGCGACACGGCTGGTGAGCAGCCTTTTCAAGTTGGGCATCCCAGGCGATGGCATATATATTCAATGCCGATTTGTCAATAGCATATGTGCTATTATCGCACGCAACCCACAGGACGAGCGGTCTCAGCTCCCTTTGCTCGACCAAGGTGGCGCCCAGGGTTGGGTAGCCGCGACCAGGCGTTGCCTTGCTCGTGGGTTTGCTGTCGAATTGCCGTCCCTGGACGGGAAGGGGCGCGATGGCGGCGGAGTTCCGCGTCTTTCTCGCGGACGAGCTTGGCGGGGCGCGGGACGCGCTGGCGGACTATCTCCACGCGCGGCGTGCAGGTGCGGGTGCAATGCGCTCGCCAGAGGCGGTCGACACGTTGTTGTGGCCTGTATTGATTGCATTGCCGGCCGCCGTCGCGTGATCGGCGCGCAGCGGTGGTTGCCCGCTGCCGGCCGCGGCGGCTTCGCGCATATGCTGCCGCCGGGTATCGGCGAGGCATCCTATACGCAGTGGGAGTTCTTTTCGCCCGCTGGCACAAGCGGCGGC